>ENA-OREC01001408-OREC01001408.1-marine-metagenome-genome-assembly--contig:-NODE-1408-length-12117-cov-17.264784_pt1 | contig 12117 bp, 4 predicted proteins | sample MGYA00248626_ERZ508543 | MGnify/ENA primary metagenome ERZ508543 (study PRJEB26211, sample SAMN05518279) | marine metagenome | isolation source: Puget Sound, Washington, USA | host: Bankia setacea... | reverse complement strand
CAAATAGATATCAAACATGAAACTGAAGTAGCTACACCAGTAACACAGAACTTAAATCACCAGAGAAATGTCAAATAGATATCAAACATGAAACTGAAGTAGCTACACCAGTAACACAGAACTTAAATCACCAGAGAAATGTCAAATAGATATCAAACATGAAACTGAAGTAGCTACACCAGTAACACAGAACTTAAATCACCAGTGAAATGTCAAATAGATATCAAACATGAAACTGAAGTAGCTACACCAGTAACACAGAACTTAAATCACCAGAGAAATGTCAAATAGATATTAAACATGAAACTGAAGTAGCTACACCAGTAACACAGAACTTCAATCACCAGAGAAATGTCAAATAGATATCAAACATGAAACTGAAGTAGCTACACCAGTAACACAGAACTTCAATCACCAGAGACATGTCATGACAAACCTAACCTAATGTACCACAACAACTCATCTACCAACTCCTATCAACACTCGATTTATACACAGGTATCTTAGAATGTCTGACAATTATCAAATTCCTGTCCTGCTATAAATCCTACATAAATCTGTCAGAAAACTAGATTCCATGGAGTATATATTCTCCTTATAATAAAAGAATACAGCAACATGGAAGACCAACCAATATCCCACTGAATGTTTTCACAAGCGCTTCCAAATTACCACGCCAAGTGCCTAATCCCTGTCATACTGTACACAAATCTCATTGCCACAGACTCACTAACATCCTGCTAGTTCTAGTTCCTGTACATTTCTCACGCTACAACCCACAACTGCCAAATATCTAGGTACATAACGGAGATCTACCAGTCACCGAAATCTACCAGTCACCGAAATCCCTCAGTCAACAAAATCTACATCTACCAGTATTACACAAATAGATCGTCATAAATAAATAATTCACATCGCCTCCCATCTGTAATCTGTCCGGTGCACAAAGAAATGCTCTGTAATTTGACTCCTCCCCCATTGCTGGGAATCAGAGAATCTTGTACACTTATTACAGGCATATCACACTTACAACGTCTGCTGCACCAAGAACACCAGACAACAAAACTGACAAACTTATTTTGTACAACATATTTTGTCCATTTTCAAGTGGAAGGGAGAAAGTGAAAAAGTTCTATAGTGGTATTCAATAAAGGCATAGTTAGGACCCTTTCACATTCCACCTGGCAAAGTACAGTGTTCCCATCCCAAAACATGAAACATGATAATCTCATTAAATTTGTGATGAGTTAAGTCTTAATCTACCAAAAAAGTTCCGAATGCTTTGTTCATTATTACATATTACACCTGTAAGCTTACTTAATAATTATATGACGATGAAAACATGGTGTATCATATAATACTGTAAACTTTCATCTATGAAACTCAAGAACATGTCAGTACAACAAAACCACACTGGCTACTGAATACTCTAAATGGATACAATTTCAGATTGTTGATACAATACTTCTTCAATGTTATGAAAACTTATACCTTACCCTCAAAACAAGAACAATTACAACAAAATACACAAATCCCAAGTGCACTTAAATATCCATTCACACATTGACCGTTTAATACAAATACCAATACTTCCACAGAAATATAAATCACAGGTTTGCTAGTTCTCATCAACCTTCTCCCTACACTGATAGCAGATAGATACAGTACACTTGATTCTGTCTCTGCATCTCACATACTAGCTTAGTAACCGTGCACAGCTACATAGATCACTGGCCACTTTCCGTTTTTCCGTTAAAACCAAGACCAGTAGACATTTTAGCCCCTGAGGGTTTGTAATTGGTCAATAAAGATTACCTAACCGTGTTAACTATCTGACCCTTATCTATGTAAATATCAATATAATTATCTCCCCTTTGAGTGCAAGGGTGAGATTTTAGACTGGCTGCACATCAGATCAAACCTCTCCTGTCTGTTTATACACTGTTAACTAACAACATGTCAAAATAGTTGCAACATCATATCAGTTACACATGCACTATCAACAAGAATATTACTGCTTCAATATAATTCAATTTCAGGAATGTCTGTTAAATCGTTTATTATTTAATACAGCACCATTAAAACTACGCATGTCTAAATCAGTTAAATTTTAAGCTTTTCTCAAAACAGCAATTTCATTTTAAATCACATTGGAATCACCTTATTTCTGTATTCTGATCATCTGGTATAGTCAGTAATGCAGTGAGTAATGTACAAAGTCCATTAAAATCTTGCTAGCAAAGTTTGAATGGTGCCAAACACTAATTTAACAATTATCTAAAACAGTCTGTTACTTAATACAACTAATTATCCAAGAACTATGGCGAAAAACAACAGGAAAATTTATCTAACTCATGAAACAATACAATTCAACAATGTTGTTTAACAGAAAACCCGTTGTATTGCACACACATATATCCAAGAAAGTAGATGTAGACAGCAAAACTCACTAAAAACAGAAACTGATTCAGGAAGTTCATCAATTAATAGTCCACATTCAATAGTCCACTTCCAAAGCACAATTCCTAGCTATTCTAGCACATGAGGCAATAACAAACTCTACCAAGTGCTCTGTAAATTTAACTCCCAAGTATTTATGTATTGCACAACTATAAATAGCCACACATAGGTCACATGACGTTCTCCATGTACATTTATAGCATTAACAACACCTTTTATTCAAAGTATTTAAATATCAACGTTTAAAACTTAATTGCAATGAGACAACTTGTAATGTTTCAGTCGTCATTTCAACCTATATTTGTAAAGTGACCACATGAAAGCTGGGTCAATTTACATACAATAAATGACAGCATGGAGATCATCGCTAAAATGTCAATTCATGGTTAAATCCTCTTTCATGGCTAAAATTGCTACTCTACTGGTTGTCTTCCCATATAAAACTTCACACTTGAAACTATGATGAATTACTAGGTCAACAAGCCTCATATCAATCAAATTTATCTACCTTTGCACAACACAAATAATCAATGCCCACTTTTAAATGATAACTGCCATTAAAAGGTCATTTAAGGAGATAACAGGTCAATATTTAAACTTTTATCTTGCAATAATGATCAAACATTAAGCTAAAGTTACACTACGAACGTCTGTGCTTTGATAACAGAGTTTTTCTTCAATACAGACACCACTGCTTGTGAGATAATCAGTAACTTCATATGTTTAAATGATAACAATTAAAACTGACAAGCCATAGATTTTACATGTTCTCATTCACAGCTGTACATTTCCTTCCTGTTTGATTTATTTGAAGTTGGACGTCTGCTTTCGCCTGCTTTCCTGTAACTTTCTTGTTGCTGTACATCAAAGGTGAATGAGAGGTAGCTAAGATTAACAGAAAGGACACATAACACAAGAAAACCATATCTTCCTAAATTATCTCTCAGAATTTGCTATATTTCTAATAAAATTATATACTGTCAATCCTGTTGCATACGAGAGGTTCCTTTTGTCATAACCATTATGCTAAATCTGACGATTCCAAAATCCCTTCTCAGAAAATATCGATGAAGCACCATAAATAGATATGAGTGAGGCTCTGAATAAAATGGTTTCCATCCCAAACATGGAAGGAAGCCAAATCGCAACATTAAGTAGACATAATCTAACGCCCACACGGAGGATCAATTCTGTCTGGTAAAAAGTAGTTCCTTCAGTCTAAGAAATTGCCAATCTAGACTAATAATAGCTTTATCGTGAGCTAAAAATAACATATACAGAAAAAGATGATAGGATTCTGGTTTAATGCATAACAATGAACATTTGGGCTGTGAGGAATAACTTACATAAAGTATAAGACGGTGAGGGTGGCACTATTGTTTGACAGACGCTTTATTGACAACCTGCCTCTTTTTATCAATCTAAAACATTCTAACATACAGGGAAGGAAAATAAATATTTGAATACGGTAGGAATAATGAATTGACAGAATACCGAAACAAGACAGACATATTGCGTTTCTGTTTAACAAATATAGAAGAGCCTTTATTGACAGGGACGGACTGAACTAATGCTTTAACCTCAAATTCACCATCATGCTTTAGTTTATACTAATTCATTTAAGTTTGACTGTGAAACCAACAATTCTACTTGTGTTAATCATGCTTTAGTTAATACTAATTGATTTAAGTTTGACTGTGAAACCAACAATTCTACTTGAGTTAATCATGCTTGAATCTGTTCCTGGAACCAACCAGTACTGAGCAATGAGAGTAAAGTTTCTCCCTAAACAACAGGAGTCTGGCATGGATGGGGCTCGAACTCACGCCTGACAAGCATCCACTGATTATAAGGTTGATGTGCCACACCATTCTATTTTGTATTGCCAAAACTGGCCAGGTATTGTTCACACTCATGAAGACAGCATAAGGTCACAGACAGGTTTGCAGAGCCATATCTGACCATCAATCTGAACATTAAAAGATTAATAATGTTAAGCACTGGGTCATATGCTTGCTCCAATGTTATTACTATAATCCTCTTAGTTACACCAGTAGCCATCTCCAGTCTGTGGTACAGGATACAGTTACACACCCTAAGCCACTTTTCTATCCCTTAATCCTCTATTGCTAATATTAGCTTAATTAAGGAATGCTCTATATAAACAGACCCGTACATGTGTAAGATTCTAAAATATGGCAGCAGCATGCATACTTAGGAACACCCTTACACTTAATACTCTGTACTGATACTGTACAATATATTTGGTTGAAAATCTATTTAAAGTAAAGCTATAGGTCACTCTTAATTATTTCTGTATTTGAGCAAAACTTTTTTACCATCTGAAGCTTAAACAGTTTTTTCCATTTCTTTTCAACAATAAGTTTAGGACCGAAAAAAAAGAAGAGTATAGCATTGAAACACTTAGAAATACACCAATATCTGTCACCACAGAATCAAATCATTTTATAGTATGAGAATTGTCTTGAGTAAATAGTGTCCAGACATCAAGATCTAAGCCTTTCCCACTTCTGACATGTAACAGATAATCAGGCATGTTAATGTGCACGGTTGTCTATAAATCTATCAACAGGGAGATGACTTTATGACCACCTGAACTAATTCCCTTCTGCAATATGCATGAATCAAAATCACTGCATCCCTAACTGACATTGATAGCCATGCTTTATGGGCTGGGAACTACACATGAAATACACATATAAAATAATAAACAGCCATCAACCAACCCAATGGGACTCCAAACATTTTGGTAACATAAAAACATCAAACTCACCGGGTCCATCAAACGCCATACTAAAAGGCTGAATTTCTGTGCGTAGAATACAGACAAAAATAAAACGAATCTGGACAACTCTTGATATGTGATAAACAAGACTCAAAATCGTTCAATTCATTTAGTCTAGGAAATTCATTATAAAATAGAAACAGAGAAATAAAAATATCTTTTATTCCATGTTTACTTCTGAAATATGCCGACATCTTGAAGACTGACAGTGTAATTAATCTTGGATGACCTGATTCTTCTGTGGGAAATCGGCCAGTGTAACAAATATAGATAGTGTTCGTATTTTTTACAATATTAGTAATACTACAAGACTTGGCCCGGTTTCTCCATAAGCCCTATATCATACAAGAATTCAATATCAATGATAACAGTTCTATTTTAGGTGACAAGGTTAAAATCTGTCATCTGTCCTTAGCATATACATCCGCAGCTTTAATTCCATTTAACAAATCAAATAAGACGTACTGAGCCCCGGCTTTAAACACCTAAAACCCCTCTTATACAAATATTGATAATGAGTTTTTCCTTGTTACCGCTTCAACCATAAAGTTGTTATATCCTCAGAACTGCTATTAGTGAGTAGTTTCTATAAGATTACTTGTCACTGGAATTCCACCCTACACTGAGAATCCTGCAAGCTGTATACACATCCCTACAAACCAAAGATAGGTCAATGGGTTGTCCGAACCTTGCTTAACAGAAAATTGCTCTTGCATTACTAGTAATTATTTCCTTGTCCCTGAGAAAATCCCATGTTTTTGTTCTCCGACTGGCAAAACAACAAATAATATTTGACAAGTAGCAATCTATTTAGTGGAGCAACCTGATGCGTTAAAGTGCCTGCTACAGTCATCAAGGGCCAACGAAGACAGTCCATTATCTCCCTGAACTTCTCGTCTAATCCGGCAGTCCATACAGCTGATTGATTGGACTTCACCATCTTTTCCATAGGACTTCAGGGACGCACTTTGCAAGGGTATAATCTGCACACATTACTTTTAAGCCAAAGATTATTGATAACACTCTGTCTTAACCTCGTTTTTAAGAGGTCGCATTTTGTCAAAGCATTAGAGGTGGCTATTATTAACTCACATTTTCTAGTAAACAAATACTGTCCTTGTTTCACCAGAAAGTACATACTTCTATCCATTAGCTTAGTTCCAGTGTTTTTCTTGCATTGCTCATTCTGGGGGAATTTGAGGAAGGCAATTTGTTGGTATGGGTGAGCATGAGATCTAATGTTCATGTTTCTTCTGTGAGAAATGAAATGAGAAGTACCGTACTGGACCAAAGCAGTTTCACTTCAAAGAGTTGGACAAACCATCTCACTCAGGTGAACTAAGCTGACAGATACGCCTATTTCAGACAAGTTGAAGTCCAGGAGCAAATACTTTATTACAAATCTCAACCTCATGCTTTGTGTCCAAAATGACCGTTACCCTTACAACAGATTTCTCCAGTCAAGTAGGGAGTTATATTTAAAACAAACATTAATCAGTTGTCTTTGCACAAGTACTGTTTTGGGTGTTTGATGGACAGTTATTTCTTTCATCATAATCCCTGTAAAAACCCTACCTGCTGACACCATTACTCACTGACATTTTTGTCTCAAGTCTTCCATATAATTACTGTTATCATGCATGACCCTGTTCATTCTTTTGGACTCAAAAACATAATACATAGTATCTCAAGGGGGGAAAAGGTTCTATCTGCTTCTTTATTTGATAGTACTTAAAACCTTTTCACTTTCGCACCTAGAGATTCTGTACTCAACTCTTTTGATGAACAAGTGTTTCATACATATCTCCAGTTACCCACCCTACATTTATCCACCCTACAATTACCCACCCTACATATTTATCAGTGCCCTCCATTGAAATAACTGGGTACACTTAATGAACAGACAAAGCCTCCCTCTAATATAACAATGGTATACTCTGTACATATTACACCCATGTAACATATTTAGTTTCACAGTGACAAATTTCTAACATCCCATACAATATCTTCTGTTACAGTTAGGCTGATTAGGTAGCTTTTTGCAGTCCAACGTGTAATTTTACACCTATACTTCACCCTTTTTAAGTCCCAGCATAAAAATGATGAAGCAATAACGATCTCTTTGACAATACAGTAAAGTTTTATATCCGTAGGTCAACTAAATTTCTACTTCATCACAGTAACAATTAATATAAGGGATGACTTCTAGGAGTTTAGCATTTTTGTACAAGGAATGCTGCCATCAGAAATAGCCCACCCACTAAAGATGCCAATGATATCAATTTTAATACTAAACAAACACAATTTACACCAGCTTCAACCTCAACAATGGGTAGAGAATCATGCAATGAGTACACTAACTATCTACAGTTGTAGCACAGTGTACTCATCTGACCACCAGGCTAACAAAGGTCGAAGGAATGTCCACACTAACACAAGGATACGTCCACTACAAAACCAAGTGTCCGAACCTTTGTGGTCATTCATAACGAAGAGTTACTAACGATAATTATTATGTCAACCATTAGAATGTCTACTTAAGAACTGAGTAATATCACAAGTAGTGTTACAGATATGAACCAGAAGAAAGGGTCAGTTGGCAAAGTTATACCCTCGTTGCTGGACTCACCCTGCAGCCTCAAACAGCTTTAGTGAAACATTGTATCCATAATTTACGAAATAAATTGTTACCCGGTATTAATGTTGAGGTTTTAATATTTACAGTCATGTTCTTAAATTGACTTCACTAAGTTTGATAAAATGACTTAGTTTGATAATTGTCACCTTTCTTTTGACAATTAAAACAATTAAATGTAACTGCACTTCCATGCTAGTCCTTAACCCTAACACAGCATGTATGTCTGTAAAGTTTGATCCAATAATCTGGTGCTTTAAATCCCCAAAGTTCCCACACTTCTTAAACTATATAACACATATCACAAATGTCCATACTGCTACAAAGGACCTATCACAGCTAACTAATTACCTTCAATTCTTCCAGTTTGACAACAATGACACTAAGCCTTATAACACCCAACCAAATATAAACATTGCCTACCATTGCACCACAAAGCTTTGAAATCCAACACGTTCTAAACCTAAAGGTCTCAAACAAAAATAAATGACACAATATTTATTTATCATCTCTTATTATATTACCAAGCATCAAGTAACACTTTAATTTCCCATCTTATTTTGCTTCAATTTACAAGTTCTCCATAAGTATCAATTTTCTCAGAGATTAAATAAAAATCTAATTTCATTATATGAAGCATTTCCTTTATATTCCGTTTCTGATGTTTTGCGATGACATGGTAGATTGTAGGATAAAAGTTTCCTATTACTAAAACAATATATAAAATGCAATTTAAATCAAAGCTTTGCACCCCACCCAAGGCATTATTCCAGAGAAAGTATGTAGGACTGTGTACAAAACATACAGAAATGAATAAAGATGTAGTTTACACCACTTTTTTATCTATAAAAACTTTTGGAACTGGAAAGATAACCTACACTACATGTATTCAGAATTGCCAATTGTTCATGTACACACACATTATCAAACTATCACATTTGCCAAATCCATGATCATTCTGATAGCAACTCCATTGATGTCACAGCTTTTTATGTTTGCTCTTGAATGAATCTATAGCAAAATGCCAGATCAACAATAGAATCATGAAAACAACAACGTCTGAATTATCCCACCCACTGATCATTCACCAAGCACAATGATGCCAGGACGCTAACCAATACCACAAGTGGAATGGGATTGGGATGTTGTTGTTGTTTTCTCTGCTTATGAATGACTCTCCACTCAGACAATGACCAAACATACTTGATCATGCATATTCATGAGTCAAACAAAAACACTAAAAGAAAATAACCACAACTTCTCACACCATGAATATTCCACGATATTCTAGTGATGACAGGAACAGAAAACTGTCTGTCTGTGAAAACAACACAATTACACTGTAAACATTGGACTAGTAAATAACTGTATACGCAGCAGTAAAACCTGGTAGTTGGACAAACCTGTGGCAAAATCAATGATAAAGTGAACAAACAATGACAACAAAAGAATCTGATTAAAATCTCTGGCATTCTCTAAGATTACCAACACACTCAATGATGATCTTGATCTTTGACAGGGACTCAAGATTGTCCTTGTATGTCCTCAATTAAACCTGATCCTGAATGGAATCTTCCATTGTCTTCACACAGCTCACAATCTAACCCATCTGTGTGTCCTTGGACTGACTGACTAGACTAATTTAAGGTGATGACCATAAAGAACCGACAAGCAAAATACCATGTGGTGATGGAAGGGCAAAAGTGACATCCGAGCCCTAATGAAGACCCTTTTTCTACAAGATAGTTGCCAGGTTTTAGGAGTTATTAATTTGTTTCCAGGAGTCTTGAGACATGGTCAATACACAAGGACAGAACTCAGATCATGTTGCATGCCCTTTCAGTATCAGCTTTCTAAATAATGGTTTTACTCCTTAAGACAAGACAAGATAGTAGGTCCCCAGTCTATTCCGTCAACAAATAAACAATTGAATAAAATTACAAGGTTCAAAATTCGAAAGCAAAGCTTATAATATATTTTTAACCAAATGCCATGATATTTAAATTAACTGCTGAACAACGATACAATATAGGAAATGCAGCTGCACAAAACATAATCATATCAGTTATGAAAATCTGCTAGCTGTCTGTATTTTCATTTAATGCAAGACATCATATGGGTGTGCGTATGTTGGTAATTATATAATGTTGAAACTTCATTTTCTTAGCCTCCCAGTACTGTAAGCCGATAAATGTTGAAAAAACACAAGTTTCTAGTTTCATGTTTGAGACAAATTCAAGCTGGCGTTACTGATTGAAATTGTTGTTTGCAGGTCTATATCAAATATCCTTTGCTGTTCATTGACCAAAAGACACAACAATCTATAGTAAGTGCAAGATAAACATTCTCTGCATAGCAAGCTTTACAGTATACTGTCTGAAGGTTCTTAAAAATGTGTTCATTTCTATTCAGGATGAAGCCCAGTCACAGCAGACGGCACTTTAAAAGATAAAGCTAAGCATCAAGGTCTTTCTGAAAGCTGATCAATCGTTCTAGACAACACAAGTTCTAAAAGCAACATCTCTCCTGCATTTTTTTGGTTTTTGTGTGAATTGTTTTCTTGACATTAGACGTTGTGTTTTAACCCATAATCTCTCGAGGGGAAAAAACCAGCTCCAGCAGTATCACAATTCCATATCGTAAAAATGATATTAAAATTAAATATTTCAGCAAACTGACATTACAGCTCTATTATTCAGCCTATTTTAATACCAATATCATGATAAATCTCAGAACTTTGGCTATAACATACAAACGCGTGACTCTGTTTTTGATTTCAGACCTGCAGAATCTGTCAAATGTGCTTTTTCGCTTGATTAAAATACCTACAATCTATGTGATTCCATAAAACTTGGGCATGCATGAATCTTACATCTCCCTACAAGATATGCAATGATAAGAACAGGAAGAAGATCTGAAAGTCAAACTGTAGTAAAAGCACTGTTACAATTACACTAACATACAATAATTGTGCCTTGAGTCCACACATTCAAATGTTACCAAAGATATCCAGATCAGAATCAGAAACCCAACCGTTCTAAATGCATTCCTAAGCAACAAGCGTACTCTATGGTTGCATTGAATGGTTGACATTTACGTGTAGAACTGTTGATATATGGAGTAAGGTTTCTGTCAGAGATAATGTCTATGTTTGTAAGCTTAGTATGTTATCAGTCTCAGACACATTCAAATATATCTCTTCAGTGCATCTTCTCTAGTGTGTTCTTATGGTAAACAGTTAAGTTCTTGCAGTCTGGAGTGGTACAATGCACTTGTTGCTTACTTAAATGCTCTTTTCTTACACCAGGTACCGGAATATCAGACTTAATGTGTTAGCTGTTAAAATATTATACACAACCTTCCATGTAAAATGATGCACTATATATCACATAAAAAATAATATCCAATGGCTGCAGAATATCATGGCTTGCACCATTGATACTCAGGCAGAGTCCAAACACAAGGTTGTATAAGAAATACAAGTAGAAATGTATGTCAGTTGCATGAAAATCATTGATAGCAAAGTAGTTACAAGGACATTAGACAACAAGGAATTAAACACAAGGAAGAACTGCAAAAATGACATCATTATATTGCATTAGTTTTTAGACCTGACAACTTTTGACAGACTTTTCATCAGGGTGCTTAGCTATCACTTTATACTTTTGTACTTATATACTTTGGAGATTTCCTTTAATTCATTGCCCGGACACCAAAATAAACATAATTTACCTTGGAACAAATATATCCTAACTCTGGGGTTAAAACTTAGAAGTCTTAGATCTCAGATACTAATGATAACCCAGCAGGGAAGTCAGCAAACACCAAAAACATACATTATTAACCCTAGAGCAAATGAAGGAATCGCTGTATATGAACACTGGTAACTAGCTTTGGTCAGTATTGATGGCTGTTCTATATACCAACACTCCAAGCATAGAGAGAGAGAAGACTTGAGTATGAGGAATCAGTCAGCAAACAAGGATCAGTTCTGGAAATGTAAGTCCATCTACATTTAGCAAAATCCTGCGCTCTATAAATTGAGACCGCCTAAAAACAAATATAATATCATTTATCATGAGCCCAGCACCACAGCTCATGACAAGATTCAGGCAATAAGTTATAGAATTTATTTGTAGATGTATTTGTATAAGTGTGTACATGTATTTGTATAAGTGTGTACATATATTTGTACAAGTGTGTATATGTATTTGTA
>ENA-OREC01001407-OREC01001407.1-marine-metagenome-genome-assembly--contig:-NODE-1407-length-12121-cov-12.231152_pt1 | contig 12121 bp, 7 predicted proteins | sample MGYA00248626_ERZ508543 | MGnify/ENA primary metagenome ERZ508543 (study PRJEB26211, sample SAMN05518279) | marine metagenome | isolation source: Puget Sound, Washington, USA | host: Bankia setacea... | reverse complement strand
ACTGGCTCTTTCTCAAGAATAAAGATAAGAAAATAATGTAATGGATAAGATCTGGTATAGAAATCCTTCAAAGTCGGGCGTCATTGGCCGTTGTGGCGGGGATGAAAAAACCGAATGACCACGCAGAACCGACAAAAGTCGAACGCCAATAAAATATAAAAAAATACTATCACCTTGTACTAACAATGATTCCTACTGCAGACCAATAATAAAATACAATGTTTCTTCCTTAACTGAGCATTTTTATTGTCAATTATTGTCAAAAGACAAATAAATATTCTTTTTTTTTACAAATACTTTTCATGCGGGCACTAGTACCGTGTTTCAGAACGTTTCTTGCCGTTCATGTTTTCGGTGCTTGCCTGTACATACGGACCCACCACATGTATCTGCAGCAACATTTCCTCTAAGTAGGACATTATGTTGCTACATCACTCAACTTTCATTTTGAAGATGGCCGCATCCACTAACTTAATTTGACAATACTAGAAGAAAAAACCTCTTTTTGAAGCTTTGAAAGCACTCTAGATGGTTATTTTTTCTGAGCAGCAACTTAATTCTTGGGACGGCAAGGGGAGGGCGGAGGGCGGAGGTGGGTATGATTTATGTAACAAACCCCCGTCCCTAGAGTCGAACACATTCTACTGAAGCTTCTCTAAATGCGTGACTCACATGCCTTTTTCTGACGGAACTGTAAATTGTCAGGCAATACTGTCCAAAGTCTCTGAGCAGCAAATTGAAATTTATGCCTCCTCTTGGATTGCACAAGGCTCGACAACTGCAGCTGTGTCATTTTGCTAATTTATCTTTATGACTTTTATAAAGTTTCACAAAATGCTTTGTTCTAGGGACGGGTTTTGTCAGGTTTTCCCTTTTTGGTCGAGTTTCGATTCAAAGTTACGATAGCAGACAATTGCAAACATGCTTTTTTGTAGAGTGAGCTATATAAAGCTGTCGCTCTGAGATATCTGGTTACATCTTACGGCTTTCATGTGTAATTCTTAGAATGCTTCTGCTAAAACCTCTTTTTTTCTCATTTTCATTTTGCCATTTTTTTTGCTACCCGTCATAAAGTCCCTTTTTTCTTTTATTTTTTCTTCTTTTTTTCCTTCTAATTTCTGAGCACGCAATGTGTATGTATGACTGTTTTATCTACATAGTTACTCATTTACGGTCATATAATAGTTATCTTTTAATTGTTATTGCATGAGCATTACTTAAAAGCATTAACTGATAACTCGTGTCTGTTATCGTTTTGGGGCAAGTTCATTCAAATTCGAGTAACGTTGACTTATTTTATCTGCATTTTAACCGCTGGCTTTATTATTTTGTTTTTCTAACAATTACCCACAGACATACAGTGGTCCTAAATGTGAAAGATTGAACTACGCTGGCATATAGTTACCAAGTACAAACCCACCATAACGATATTGTGTACATGTCGCAGCTTAGTATCAGTGGGGTGCCTTTAAATGGACATTGCTCTTAAAGGTTGTGAATCTAATTGTGAGGTATTTCTTTCCTCAAATTAAAAAATAATATCGTGGCTGTTAAATTGTTGGTTATTGTTATTATAATTTTCACGCGCTATCCTACTACAAACTGTTAAATGCAAGGTTGTTGTTTCATTTGTATCAACTTTTAAAATTTGAAATGTTTACCTCGACATTTGAATCATAACCTCTAAAATCATACATACTAACGTTCAACTTAACACTCATTTAATCTAGGATACACACAAACCAACTTGTCATAGCTTACAGTTTGGTAACAACCAGGGCCGCATTGCTATTATAGTATGAACAGCATTACATGTCCTATTTAAATGGAACCGATGCTATTGACATACCACCTTCATTCAAGTAGCGCTAGCAGCTCGATTTTAAAATAACATGCATGTTATACCAGATCATCAAACATTTTTTTCAGTCTAAAGCCTCAATCTTGAATGTTCACGTATAATTATCGATATTCCGTAAATATCAGACGATGTACATTCTAAAACACACACCAAATGTAGCATATTTCAAAGTCAAAATTTAGTGTTTAGATTTACATATTTAGAATAATGCAAACTCTAAATAAACTCTGGGAAATAAAAATGATACAAAAAGGTATGTGCTAAAATTGTCAGTGTTTATTACAGCTTGCGTACATGTACATACGGTGCTATGATGCAGTGATGCTGAACAAAGTACCCCGATGTGAGATAGACACCGCCGATATTAGATCATTAATTCGTGCTGCATTAGACGATATAACATTCAGTTGCCTGTACGACCAATTAAACAGGCTATTTTAGCATAAATGCACTCAAATGTGACAATTAGCGAATATAAATGACGAAAAACAGTCTTGTACGACCTAACTCACTACACATATTTAACAATATTGAGTTAATGTAAATGCTATGTATACGTGCGTTTTCTTTTAATGACAATTAAAACAGTTTAGTTTCCGGACGACATTTTGTTATTTTTTTATATTCTCTGATAGACATGTACTAAGTTGAAGTGGTGTTAGTATGCACGCATATGTTTGATACATGTGCCTTCGTATTTTAGAGTATAACAGTGTGTCAATAATAGGTGATGCCGTTTTGTTCCTTTTTAGGGTAACTTACGAGTAAAGTATTCCTTTATATATACGTTGAACAAGTACGAGTATGACCATACTCATGGGTGTTTATCATTTTCTGTCATATACTCAAGCGCGTGTTTATGATTTTTTGTCCTATACTCAAGCGTGTTTATCATTTTCTGTCCTATGCTCAAGTGTGTTTATCATTTTCTGTCCTATGCTCAAGCGTGTTTATCATTTTCTGTCCTATGCTCAAGTGTGTTTATCATTTTCTGTCCTATGCTCAGGTGTGTTTATCATTTTCTGTCCTATGCTCAAGTGTGTTTATCATTTTCTGTCTTATGCTCAAGTGTATTTATCATTTTCTGTCTTATGCTCAAGTGTATTTATCATGTTGTGTCATATACTCAAGAGAAGACATCATCTAAGAGTGTGTCTTTTTGCGAGCGTATCCTGTTGATTCGTACGAAAACCAACGGAGTCTGTTGTTCAACTTGTGCGTCATCCCAAAAGAAGTAACATTTTTGTTTCCATTGAAATACACAAAAGCCGCCCTGCAGTGGTTTATGAATACCAAGATTGAAAAAGGATGGGACGTAATATAAATGAATGCGTACAAAGAATAGCAGCCATAAAGCATTTTAATATTCATCGTGTCGTGTTACAACTGTGTACGGCGTATGCGACTGACACCATGTCTAATTTGTTTCCTAACTTTCATTTCTCTGTTAAAGCGTCGAGTTCCATCTTAAAATCTGAGCTGTAAATCATTTGCTACAAAGGAGAAAAGAACAGCCCGTGTGATACAAAACATAAGGAGATAGTCAAATAACATAGTCTTAAACATCTGGCAACTTTGTACCATGTAGCACCTATAAATATTTCGACTTTATGAAGAGGTCTCGTGTCTGATAACATGCTGGCGTATAATTTCAAAAGCTTGAATTTTAGCAATTTTCGTCCGCACTTTAAACACGTTTTAGGCCTCATACGGATCACTTGTAGATAGCGTTTTGATGTAACGTACGTGTTATCGTCTCTGTGTTTCCTTTTTACTTAATTCATGACGTCTGCGGTGTCAGTTTTGGAGGAAATGTGCATGAACAACAAATATATCAGTACATGTAAGAAACTTGCTTTCAGTTGCGAGTTTCATTTGTTCAGGTGCGAAAGACATTTCCTAAACAACATCAGTTCCTGAGCTTTTATAACAGTACGTTTGAAATAAGTTTGTCTCTAGTAGAGTAGTTCCTAGTGTAGTTCTTAGAGTTTCCACAGAGCTTTCTCGTTGGCAACTTGTGGGAAACGATGTACGGCGTCTACTGCTATATATCAATCTGTATGTGTGGAAACATTGTCTTGTCAAATATCGAGATGCCAGAGACAAGAGATGTTTATTTGTACAGCCAACGGTAGGAAGAGCCGTGCGGAATGTAGCAACACTCAATGATACCTTTCTATGATGATCTACGGAAGCTAATGTATGCCACTGTCATTGTGTCAAACATAAATCTCTAAATGAAGAAATTTCACTCAATGATGATTTACGGAAGCTTATGTATGCCATTATCATTTTGTCAAATATTAGTCCATCATTGAGAAATTTAACTCAATGATGATTTACGGAAGCTGTAGTATATACCATTTAACCCTGCCAAATAATAATCGTTTAATTCGAACGTTTTCTCAATTGATGATCTACGGAAGCTAAGGTATGCCACTGTCAGTTCGTCAAACATTAATCAATAAATGATATACACTATAGTTATGGTGATCTATGGTTGCTGACTAGTTTCTTATTCGATGATACCGTCAACGTTTGATTCCTTTGCGTAGTACCACATCAGAACATGAAGGGACTATTTCAACTACATGTATCTAAGAATTACACCATTTTACTATCCTTGCATTGTTCTTAGCTGAAAAACGCAGAGTAGACAAACTATGTACTAGGTCATGGAACCATAAACCAGTCACCTTTTCCCCGTCCGAGTGCTAAGTATGCGATAGTCAAGAAAGGAACACGTGTTTTGACGCAGTGCAAGATAATCACTTTTTCTCGTAGAATCAAACGTATAGTTTACAATGTACGCATGATTCGGCTGGGGGATAATTTGATAAAGCGTACTATTACGTACATACCACGCATTGTTGTGAGTTGAAGGTAGAGAACGAAATTACAATCCTAGACCCCTTTGGGACCAATTTTTGCAACGTTGAGTGACATTGCAGATAAGCCGGTTTTCTTAACACTCGCATTCCCAGATAACTATCGGCTTGTACGTGAACTTTGAAGTTTTGGTAAAACGTTTCTACCGAACACTGGTGGTAGCATGGTGTTCGTATCAAGGATGTATGTTGAACGCATTGCCGTCAATATGTGTCCTGTAAAAGCCATCTGTACTGACGTTATGATTGATTCCCCAGTCTACCCGACCCGTTGAGAATAACAAAAATATCTTGGCCTTTACATCGAATTCCCTGATTCCCCAGATGAGAAATGAATTACGACTGTATAGTGCTGGTAAATTAAGGGAACGTTATGAAGTGGGAGCTGTTTTGTGTTGCTACAAATTGGTATTGTTTCCACATTACTGTCATTAACTGCGGCACAACTGACAGAAGACGTGACGAGACTGTAAGAGGCTTGTCAAACGAGGCCCGGCAGTAACTTGGAAGGATAAAGGATAACTAACAGTAAACAAATCCGTCATTGATGTAAAGATAAGTACATGTTACCGTTTTCAGACTCTCATCGATCATAGATAATATACTGCCAATCGTATTTGTTTATTCAGAATCATAATTGGTGTTTCAAAGGTAAACATTAAAGACTCGTATACTGTCTACAGTTCCTTTTACTCTGATCTTGGCCAATGAGCTATTGATGAGAACGGACAATTTGTTGTTATATACGACGGACATACAACGTTTGACCCACTCCAACTTGTTCACATACCTATCTTTACGAGCATGTCTACGTCCTTACCAACAACTATCGGAACTTGTGTTATGTGAACAGAACGAAAAGTGACAGAACCTCGTCAAGGGTAAAGATAATGCTTCTGTTTCTCCTAAAACGATTGCACAAGTCTGCAGAATCCAAGTGCCAATACGTCTGTTTCCACGAATAGCAAACATATCAAAAACACACTCGTGAGTAATTATGCTAACTTAAAAAACCGTTTTGAAAAACTGCTTAAACACTTCAATGTGTTACAACAAACACACACTGAGGAACAATTAGTTTCTCTCCTGTGCTGTTGAATTTCTCGCTGTCGCTAAATTGGAAACGTTCCTGCCACTCTCTTTTTATAATAACACATTTTAACAACCCATTGTGGGAGCATTACTTTTTCTGCTTAAATCCCAGTTTTATTACAGTATTCTTAACTATTGTAATTAAGTTTGAAATTGCTTATCATAAACAGGGAGAGCAGTTAATGTTGGATCGGTCTATAAATGGACAAAGTGTAGAACTTGGGAGAGGAAGAAAAAAACTAGCCTGGCCAATTACGGGAAGGAGCTGTTTAGCGGTCTCTCGTGAGAGTGTGGATATGGGGGGATAGTAAACTGTGTGAGCTACAACTATTGTTTTGTACGGATGCTAATTTCTAATCAATACCCTAGAAGATACTAAAGATGGCAGGCGGGAAGAGAAAGAGCCTTTAAGGCCGCTAATTGAAGAGGCTATAACGTAACTGACGAAACAAGCACCGGAAACAACTGACACTCCGAGGGACCAGGCATTCTATAGGAAAAAACCCAACATCAACTAACTTAAAGATACACGTGTGTTCATAATAATATTTAAACAAAATTATTAAAAATATGATCAACTTTAACGCCATATTATAACGGAAAGCAATGGCAAATTAAATAAAAACCTGTGGATTAACTTTCTAACAAAAATCATAAAACCAAAACTACTGCTTAGTTCGCAATCACGTTTTGACATTACCTTTGACGACAGACAACCGATAGACTAGCATTAGACGATATGATTACGTGACCATTGAATCAAGTTGTGTACAAGTTAATTTGTTACAATTACCCTTTAGTGAACAACTTAACTCACAAGAAAAATATTGGACGCCAAATTAAAAAAAAGTGAGGGACCATTTTAATCATAGACTGAAAAGAAAATGCCAAAATAATCCTCTCTGACACAAAACGTTACTTTAATATGGAAGAAAAATCTGTCAAAAATGTCTTCAACTTAAACACATGTATTTTTTATTGAGAGTCATAATGCACCTTTAACTGTATATAATAGACTATAACAGCAAAGGTGTGCACCGATGAAATGTCTTCACTCTACAGCTTTCCCGAAACTGTAGCATGTTCGTAAACCTAACATTGTACAACTGGATCCCATTGTAGTTAAGGCAAAACATACACTCTTCTGTAATAACAAGAGTGTGTATTCCCCCTTAATTATCATTGTCAATTATGTTGATGCACTATCAATGTCATAGTTAAATACTAGCCTATAAAACGAACGTTTGCTTTTAAGTTAGCTTGTACGCACACTTGAAATAAAATTAAAACTTTTTGCTACACGAGCTGACCAGACTTAACACAGTAAATACTCAAGGGATGTTAACAGTGGTTATATTATTTTAACTGGAGTATTGTTTCGGAGATATTTTGTTTGTTTCAATTTTATAGATAGTTTGCTGTTGTTTTATGATATAATTGCCATGTTTGTGTTGATTACGTAAATGTGTCACCGTTGGTAACAATGACGGTATTTTGGGCCGCTTGGTGCAGTATTTAACACTTCTGACTTATAGTCGGTGGATGCATGTCAGGGGTGAGTTCGAACCCCAACAAAGGCTTACATTGTTACCTTCAGTAAGAAACTCATTGCCCAGTACTTGTTGGCGTTTCACGGATTCGATCGTGATTTAAATACATGTAAATAGAATTGTTGTTTTTCTCAATCGAACTAATCATAAATAAGTATAAACTATAAATTTGACTGTTGTGTTGTTGACACGTTTCATTACATGTCCACTTGTTTTGTTTAAAACATCGATATTTTCTGAATTTACCAAACCCAGTAACACCATTCCGAAGATAGAATTATGTTTGTTAACCAAATATTTTGAAACTAGAATCTTAAGACAGCACGTTTTTGTCACACTTTGTTAATGGACTGGATACACTATTACTTATTTAGAAACAATAGGTTTTAAAAGCAAACGTATATACTATAGGTATTAATAGTTTAAATATGACATGTATTAATTGGGTTTTCACTTAAACGTTAATTGACGAGTTGACACATGTATTAACATCTAGACAGAATTCCACCACGATTACAGTGCTCTCTATGTGAAACACAGGGATACTGATTATGGGCGTGGGGCGTGGTTTATTCTGACACCAGTATTCCACCTAATGTATATTGTACATGGCGTTTACATAAACACTTACGAATGTCTTGTAGATGTTGTGTTGATAAAATGTTGCATTTGAATGTTATTTTGGCAAATTTCATAGTTATACATGCAGACTAAACATGTACGCAATACAATTCAAATAGCTTTGGTTTCAGGATTTTTTTTGCTTCCGATTTAAAAAAAGATATGTTCAAACTCCAAAGGTTACCTTTGAAAATCAAATTTGCTTTCTTTGTACTGCCACTGGCACATTTGACAACATGTGTACATCTGCAAACGTTTGGAACAGTATACTTTTATTTCCTTGCAACATACACATAACTTCATTTTTTGATATTTATTAAATATTGAAAATGAATTAAAGTTTCAAAGTAAAGGAAACTGTACAGACACTTACAGTATGTTTCTTTTAATCACGTCCAACCTGTAGCGTTATGATCTACATTGATGGGGCAAATATGTTTAACAGACGTGTATGGTTCCACATGTACAGTAGAGTATCGTGCCAACATAAATCTTCCAACTCTATATAACACGCAGTTCCACAGATGGTAAAGTCTAGTGGTATGGGAAACATGCGTTAAGAGCATAAATATGGTTGTTCCTGATTTTATAAGTGGAGCAAAACTTCTCTAATTTAACTTCACACAGAGCCTGTATATAGAACATCTGTTGGGCGCACGTGTTTAACTAATTACAGCACGTGCATCATACCCGCCTTCCAAGTTTTAGACGTACAGTCAGGAGAGATAAATTACAACCCCGGATTCTTTATCGGACATCTGCGCTTTGAGTTATTTCTATTTTTTCACGAAAGATTTTACAGTTTCAGCTAGCCTACACTTAATTGGTGCATTGTATCACTTTATGCCAGTTTTATACCACTGATATAACCCCCTCCCAAAAGCTGTAAACCTGAGAGTTTTGTCCAACGCATGCTGCTATTACAGTTGTTCTTGCTAAAACCCGGAGTAATATAACACGCGTTATGACAGATTTTCGGGGACAACAGGTTGTTTCGAAACGAGCGAATGACTAATAGAGGCATTTTTTTATTATCGAAGTTAAGTAAAGTTTTTGAGGCGTGAAATAACCGTTGCTTATCCAATTACTTTATCATTATACGATCCTATTGAACTGAATTTGAAGCAATTACCGAAGCACCTGTTGATAATTGGAAGTATACCAGTGTACAAGTAGATGTCGTTGACCTATACCACACTACTTCTACAGAATAGAAGAAGAGGTATTCAAACAGTGGCCATTACATTGCACGGGTAACATCTACACATTACCAGTGTAATTGGTAGTGTAGCGTTTAACGATCAAGTAAGAATTCGTAAAGGCACGTTCGACAGTCAAAAATACAACATGTGAAATTAAACATTATACAGATATATCAGTGAATTTTGGTTTTGACGATATTTAACGAAGGGGCTTATTTGTCATGTAAGTCATTTCTCCACAAGGCCCTCACATTATTTTAGTTCGATTGTGAAATCACGCTTGAATTCATTCCTCGAACCAACCAGTACTAAGCAATGAGGGTAAAGTTTCTTGCTCAAGACAATGGAGGCCGTTGAGTATCGAAAGGCATGACAGAACTTTACAAATGAAAACAGCAATATACCTATTAGTATGTCCATTGTATGACCCATCTACATCATAAAGTGTTTTATACATGTACATTACAGATCATCTTATTCATGTATGTAACACTTTTGAGAAATTTTCAAAGTACATACGTTATTTTTTCACTTACAATATCAATATTCAAATGCCATGTTATATATTTTACTTGGTTGTAAAACATACGCCAATATCTTAGGTTGTACTTTATATTTCTAAACGTTTCCATTATACGTTTTATTCTGGATGGAACACCTGTCTTGTTAAGGTGAACATGTATTTGTATTGCACGTGCGTATTGCGTCCTTGCCATGCACATGTTGGGGCTTTGGGCTATGGACTTTGGGCGTTGGTCTCATTTCTTGTTTACCCTGAAAAGCCTTCCAACTGGTTAAGCTATTGGTATAAATCACATCATTCATCATTTTCAAATACCTTATACCTTTCAATCATGAAATTGTTATTGATTATGATATACATGGTGATGTCCATTTATGACTGGAATATAGGCCTTGTCCAATATTTATAGCCTTTTTTGTACCTCTGTTTGTTTCTTATCAAGGCAATACTTGTGATAAATTTGTCACATTAACATGAATTGTTGATTTATGATTTGTAAACGTTTTTGATTTATTGAAGGAAACTATTGTGAGAAATGTTTAAAGCGATGTGTATGTTTAGATGTCATGAAGTCCGTTGTCCACTCCCATCATGCTGACAAAAAGGGTACTTTCGACCATGTGGACAGTACACTTACAGTGCAACCCTCATATGTTATGAAAAGGTCCCCCACAAAGGCGAAGTAAAACTATGTTCGTACAGCCCTAAATTTACAAAACAAAGATCAATAGAAACATCTGTAATACCTCAAATGGTAGTTTACAGTTATACCAAGCAATTTGCTGACTAATGTATTGTGTCCCTTGAATAAGATAGCAGAGTTGTCAAGAAGGGCAGCAGGGGGAACCAAAGAGGAACAATGTGCATCGGCCTGTTTAAACGCTCTATAAAAAAGCCTTATGATAGTAAACTATTAGATAATACACTGTGACTTATATTTGCTTTGTGTACATTTGCTTCTTGAATACGAGAATAGTAAATATGGGACATTTTACTAGGGTTTAATTGAACATTATTCTTTTTTTCTAAACTATCTTATAAATACATGTTTTACTTTTATGTTATTTAAGGAATGTGACTATATTGACAGTAAAACATGTAATACCAGGAAAATAAACATTTTATAATGCACCATAACAAGACGTAATCGGTATAAATGTGCATACACGCTGTTACGCATCAAAACAAAAGATGAGCACACAAAAATGTAGTAGATCATGAAATGTGAATAAAAAACACTTGTTGTGGCTGATTGTTACGCCTCATTGATAATCTGTCTCTTGGCAACACCTTTTTATGAGAAAACGTGAATTGTCGAAGGTAAAGCAAGAAAAAAGCTCTAGATATCGTATATTGTGTAGATTATGACTCTGCAATAACGATAAAAATGTAAAAATGTTAAAAATCAGTTCCGTGACGAGTATATAGATGATTGCTTTGATAGAGAGCACAGGTGTGCAGGAGGAAGAACGAGGGGCGTCTCAAATATATGTATAGCTTACTTCTTTTGATACCTTATTGTACACTGTAGCCAGTTTTAAAAAATAAAATAAATGGAATAACATCGGAATGACAAAACAATACCATTACTAACATCTAGTCTTTGTTAATGAAAGAACACCTAGCTAGTATAGACAGTCCTTGAACATTGTACGTCTAAGTTTAAGTTGTTATATTAAACGGATATGGGTTAATATACACACTCCTTTCTTCTTTTGATATGTCATTGTAGCGATTTTCAATACTTTAAAAATGGAATAACATCAGCCTTACAAACGATACCAAGAACTCCACCTAGTATCGAGTAATATTGAGTAACTCTTATACATCTAGCTATTGTAGACATGCATTGAATAGTATACATTTTCGCTGTGTTTGTTTTTATTAAAAGGGTATCAGTTAATATATACAGCAAACTAACAACTATTAGCAAGTATATATGTTGTAGTACTATAACCTTTTCACAATTATATGTTTAGGTAAATTTGATCGTTTAATGATGTAAACAATGCAGCTATAATTGTGATATCTTGAAGCATGAGTATACTTATATTCGGGATAGGGCTGTGGATTGCCAGACAAGTGACGATCCGATCCACGAGTCGGGGTTAACGATTCACAGTTCGAACCACGAACCATTCAACTTATACGAAGTTAAAATAACAACAATTTAAGCATACTTGTTGTGCTGTTTTTTATTAATAATATGTATGCAAACCCTCAACTTGCTAATTATATACATACAAGGTCTTTGTTAGCAAGCATATGTCGAATCTGACCAGACTCTGGTCTGCAATGGTGGCCGTATATGCAGTGTAAACAAACTGTTTATCGATTACACAATGTGCACAGCGATTTTATTTGATGTTTGGGAGAAAAACACT
>ENA-OREC01001406-OREC01001406.1-marine-metagenome-genome-assembly--contig:-NODE-1406-length-12122-cov-13.823827_pt1 | contig 12122 bp, 4 predicted proteins | sample MGYA00248626_ERZ508543 | MGnify/ENA primary metagenome ERZ508543 (study PRJEB26211, sample SAMN05518279) | marine metagenome | isolation source: Puget Sound, Washington, USA | host: Bankia setacea... | reverse complement strand
GTGTATTTCAGGTTGGACTGCTGTTATGGGTAGTGTCTATTCACTCACCGTGTATGTCAGGTTGGACTGCTGTTATGGGTAGTGTCTATTCACTCACCGTGTATTTCAGGTTAAACTGCTGTTATGGATAGTGTCTATTCACTCACCGTGTATTTCAGGTTGGACTGCTGTTATGGGTAGTGTATATTCACTCACTGTGTATTTCAGGTTGGACTGCTGTTATGGGTAGTGTCTATTCACTCACCGTGTATGTCAGGTTGGACTGCTGTTATGGGTAGTGTCTATTCACTCACCGTGTATTTCAGGTTGGACTGCTGTTATGGGTAGTGTCTATTCACTCACCGTGTATTTCAGGTTGGACTGCTGTTATGGGTAGTTCCTTCCTTGGCAAACTCTTTCTAACTAAATGTACACGACTTTAAAATGTTTTAATCAAGCCGACTTATATCTCTGTAAAGTAAAAAAATATTGTCTTCAAAAAGAACTATTAAACATTTAATGGTTCGTTTAAACTATGTTGTGCATTCGTGAATCTGGACCATATAAACAGTTATCACGTGAATTGGACACTTATTTGTAAGTTTGTGTAACTTTCTCTCCATAGTTATACCAACACTTGTGTCAGCTACCCTTGAGCAAAGCTTTCGAGTCCCAGTGTACGATAGATTAATACTATCAAACAAGTTTAGACTTTCCACAAGATGATATGTTTGCAGACATGATGGTGTCTAGAGAGATAAAATTATCAGACCAATTATAGAACACACACATTTGTCATCTTTATCTCATTTATGAGGCACATCATGTCAACAAATGCACACTAATGCATCAGACATCACACATGTGAACTTTAGCACACAACACAATTAAACTAAAACATCATTTGTTAAAACCGTCTCATATTATATGCACATATGTTTAATAGTTGTACATTTAGTGTGTATAAATGTTTGTTTTGACTATATTATTCGACATACATCCTCATTTTCTAAAAGACACTCGTTGGTACTCTTAAGTAAGATTATTTTATTTCGATTGTAAACTCAAGATCGAACCTGTTTCAATGACCAACCAGTACTGATCACCGAGGGGAACGTTAAGTTTGGAAGGGGTTCAATGTCAGGTATAAAAGTCATCCACCGATAACGCTTTTAATAATACATCCCTAAAATGGTAATAAAACACCTGTTAAACAATTAAACACGTACATTGTTGACTTTTGTGGTGTTTCTTAATATGGCTATTATTAACTTTATTTGTATAGCGAAGTCATTAAAATCTATAATGCTAAGTGGGAACAAAACACGTTACTTTTAAAATACATGAACTATATGAGAACAAAATGCCCCTCAGAAATAAATGCCTACTTTGCTGCATAGCTGTAATTTTAGTTCACTATTTAATGGAAGCCATCTATCTTCATCTTAAAAGTAGCAGTCTCGAGCTATTAAACTGCCATCACACATGAAAGGTATTACAATGATTTAAATGATGGAAACACCGACAATATCTGCATTTACAGCATAGCGCCAAACACTGCGAAATACGGAAACCTCCAGACGTCGTATTAAAATGAAGACGTGAAATAAATCATGTTTACCGTAACTTAATCTCAGAGGATAGTACGCAAGTAGTCGACTTTCAACAGTGCTATTAGTGTTGACACTTTAGAAAATGTTTATCCGATAATAAAAGCGTTGGACTTGTAAAACGAAAAACAACAACAATGAACACGAAGGTTTTGTAACGAATGCTTTCAAAAAATATCAACTGCCAACAACTAAATGCTAGAATAATTCAGTGTGTTAATGATGGACCGCTCTTTACTAGAAATAAAACATAGCTTACCTATATTTAAACAAAAAAAACAATGTTTGAAAATACAAAAAACGACACAGCAGTCAAAATGAATAGATATAAAACAGCATTTTATGTAGAGCGCTTTGAAAGATAATACCTTGAATTTAAAGAAATATAATGGACATGTACTAACACCAACTTTAAAGTGCTAAACGTATTGTAGAATGCTTCAGAATCTCTATGCAGTTAAGAGAATAGCAATGTTGCTCAATGTTGATTTTTATTTATTCCGTTACACTAGTTCAAAAGAAGATTTACAAAATGCATTAGTTACTGAATATTGACTATATTAAGTCGGATGCTCTAATAGGATGCACGTGATAGTAACGCAGGGATTCGCTATGTGTAATTGAAGAAGAATACACCATTTATAGAAGATTTGTACTGAATAAAACCTATACCAAATGGACAATTAAACTTCACTTATGAATATATATATATATTAATACCTGAATGCCAAATAATATAGAAATGTAATAAATAGAGCTCTGTTTACAGCACCATTGATGATTTATAAAATGAATAAATGATAAAATCTGTATTAAATTGAGATATGAGTTTTAATAAAGCCAAACATACATTTACAACACAATGAGTAGCATTCAATGATTTTATTTTTGTCTGAAATAAGGGTTTATGTCAGACATTTGAACATCAAGTTATTATAATGTTTCCAGTTGAGAAGGTATTATGAAAGCCTAATCCCCTTAGCCAATCAATAAAGCACTTTAAACAAATGTTTAACTTCGGTAGCAATGTTTCATTCAGTTAACATGAAGTGTTGGGGGTTATATTTTGTTTCTGTTTACATTTTAGAAGTTACCTTAACACTTTATCCTCACAGCCAATCAATTAACCATAACAAATACGTTCACTCGATGAAAAATACCGCTGAACAGTTTAATCTTGACAACAGACGACAATATACACACTGATGTTTTCATGCATTACCGATATTTTCCTTCTTCATCCGACACCACGTCCAGCCAACATAGTGTAGTTAATTTGAATGGCAATACATTTGGAGTTTATGTTCAGAGTCGGTTGGTGACCATATGAGATGTTAAGGGCTGTAGTGATTCATTCCAATATATGGGTACTGTTATATAATAGCTTTGGTGATCAAATGACGTCATATGATCAAACTGTAATCTGTGTTTAAAACTTCACTGTATATTTATATCAAAGGTCAGTGGTAGCAATGTTTAGAGTATTGATTCATGATAAGGTCGCCAGTGTCAGTGGTGAAACATAACACCATTATGACAAATCTGGAAGGAACAAACATTTCAAATAACTGTTCGCAGAAATATAATATAGCAAGTAATGTTAAATATTAACCTATATATTATATTTAACATACAACTGATATACCGATTTCCTTTAAAAGCTCAAATATCGCCATTTTCAGAACGCACACAAAGTACGTTGTTGTTACTATACATATTCTGATCGCATATGCTATGTCTGGATAAGTCTTACATGCTTCAAATGTGAACGTTTTTAAAGATTCGGAAAATAGAATCACTTGTCCTATCAAACTGTTTATAAATGAATTAATCGACCACGAACACCATTATTCAAGCAATAATTTGTGATAAAATGTAATTAAAAGAAAACTTAGAAGATTCTTCTTAAAATCACAAGATCTGGTAAAGTCTCCGTGGAATTGTTCCGCGCGCCAAATCTCTCGGCGCACACTTGATTATGTCAAAACACCAATTATTGAGAAAGAAATACCGGGAACTTCGTCTTAGAAAAATCTCAGTAGCCGAACTAATTATTTAGGGAATTAAACAGGTAATGCACAAGCTTGTCAACACAGCGCAGAACTATTTTCAATAACCTTGAAAGGAAACCGATAAAGAAAGATGTTTAGTTTTACACTCCATATTGTATGTTGTGGGTTAAAAAGTATACCAGGCAAAGATCATAATGAGTATCTGCGTTTGCCTTGTTGGAATGGTTCCATACCATGTTTTGTTTGTTTTAATCTGACTTGTACATAGACGATAGATGTAAATGTTATAATATTCATATACACATTACCTACCACTTGTGTTTATACTTCTGTTGTGTAAGATAATTTATGATCATGATACAACCTATGAGCTGAAACAGGTCCATCTACAACAGTTTCAGAGATCTTCAAACAGTTTCATCTGTTTTATAATTGTTAGACTGAATGAAACGAATGAACATATGAGACAATGCCCAATGCATTTGCTCTATTTTATTTCGATTGCGAAACCACGCTCGAATACGATACTGGAACCAACCAGTACTGAGCCATGTCAGTTAAGATTTTGTTTTCAAAGAAACAACGACAGCCTTTGGCGGTTATCGAAATACATTTACTGATTACGAACCGAACGCACCAACCACTCCGCAACGCCGCTGCTATATTTAAGGAAAATGTATGTAACAAACTACATGTAATGTTAAAGACTGATTATGTATTTTGGGGCTACATACTAAGAATAGCTTCTGGCCATTCAATTCACCGTGAAACTTGAGTACAACGGTTAGTGTAGTATGAAATTACTTTCTGCGTCCAGTTTTCGTGGAGTAATTGGAGAATGTGACAGAGGTTGAACGGGTCATCCAATAGCAGACCGCACTCTTAGAATAACCTTCCTAACTGACCAATGTGTACTTTCTATGTTATAAAATATAATTATGCATTTCTGAATCACTGACTCACTTAATAACTTATATTTAAACATTATTTTGTAGTTGGTGTATTACTGTATGGAATATAAAGAAATCAGATATGAGTACAACTACATGGAAATAAATGCTCCTCCCGAAGCTTTAAATCATCCAGTCTAAACACTGCATACATGTATGACCATAACTCAACAGCATGCTAAAGATGATAATATGTTAAAGAGAAAGTATGTACATGTTATATAAAGTATCAAACAGTGTACTACCAGAAGTGTACCTTAGACAAAGCAAGCCTTCTTATATAACTTATACAAACATGTAGGTTAGAGTTTTCGTATTGATAGTATAAATGATGACCCAACAAAACACATTGACGATTTGGCCTATTGTTTTGACCACAAGTATTGACCACGCTTTATTATGTGTGTTCACTTATAACGGTAATATACAATTTGTGTACTGTCTATTCATACACTAATTCAAAGAACGAAATGTGAAAGTGTTTATTTTTGTCCCAACCCGACACTCTTATTGTTGCTAGGGGAAGTTCTACTGATAACAGGGTAATCAAATACATTCAAGACAAAAATATTTCATTCCTAAATCCGAATTACGTACTCGAATACCTGATTATGTACTGGAACGATATTACACGATGAGAAAGACATCTATTTGTCACAAACTGGGTCAGTAAATGTAATTCATTGGTGCCGATTTCACAGACTTTGATATTTTTGGATTGTAAAAGTCGATAGCTTATACACATGACAATTGGGTCACACACATACATTGTAAAGTACATGTAAATACACTCACGCATTTCATTCTCAGTTATCATGGAACTTGTTAAAGATAAACTAAATTTTATGATACGTGTATTATACATATGTCAAGGGTTGGATTGACGCAGTGGTTGGCGTGACGCAGTGGTTGGCGTGACGCAGTGGTTGGCGTGACGCAGTGGTTGGCGTGACGCAGTGGTAAGCGTGACGCAGTGGTTGGCGTGACGCAGTGGTTGGCGTGACGCAGTGGTTGGCGTGACGAAGTAGTTGGCGTGCCTGACTGGTAATCGTTCCGGCTTTAGTTCAAATCACAGCATTGCGATTAGTGTTGCTATCTTGAGCAAGGCATCTCCCCATGGCTCAGTACTAGTTAGTTTCCAGAATGGATTCGAGCGAGAATTACATAAGACGAATTCATTGCTTCACAATCGAACTAACTTTAAATTGAAAAATATTGAACAAAAATTAATTCCGAGACAGAATGGAACCAAACAAAATCAATTTGGAAGGTGTATTGTAATGACCATTGGATTGAACACGCTTTATAACAATTAAGTATTTTGTGATAACTGGGTTGGTATATCATAAACTAAGTATAACATATAACTCAGAAAGGTTTTATTTCTTGCAGTAGACCATGACTTATAGCACAGTGTTTAGAGTCAATATTTACTAAAGTTCTACATACTTCTGAACGTGTGTACCAACATGAGGTACGGTTATATCCCATACAATGAACCATGACAAACGCCATATGTGGTGTGTTTAACACTTTATAACATAACCATTCAAATGCTAAGCGTACCGAAGAAGACGGTTTATTACAATACGATTTAGCAAGTTCAATAATGATATAGCTGGGACTTAAAGTTACATGTAGGTGTATCTACTAGACTGGCGGGTCTCATCACAAAGCCTCACCGATGTATATGTACCATGACAGGCTAACCATCAGAGCATGACCTTGTCAACGGTTTGATTGATTAATATATATAGTCTTGACCAATAAGTGAGAAACGCTTTCAACTGTTCATAACACCACATACATGAACACATTGCTTACGTGTAGCATACCATCAGTGTCCATTTTGTATATTACGAGAGTAAACACTCGGTAGTTAGTGTATGTATTGACCTATATCTATCACTATCAAGGCATATGCACGACGCTCACTGTTCGAAACGTCTGGTGATACCATATGATACAAAGTTGAGTATCCGGAATGGAGAGCTATATTTGGCTAACAGGTACACTCACAGTTTAGACGTCTTTGACAATGTATGTACGTTCTTTAGTCTGAAGGTGGATGTCTATGTTTACAAATGTAACGAAGTTCAAAGTTCAGGAAAATTCCAATCTTTTCGTATTAAATAAAACTGAAATAACGTTTTGTTTCTAGATCATCATCTTGTTCACAATTCGAATACAAACTATCCTTGTAATATGTTTTCTATCACCAAGAGTGGGTCATCATTTGTGAGCTTATAGGGTCCTTTAAACAGCTATGTTAATACTGTTCGCAACAGAACCGAGAACATTGAAAACAACTTCCTGTAAGGCCCTACTAAAGTTCCTACATCGTATTGGAGACATGATACTAAAATTAGAATTCAAATCACGTACAATTCACAGCTTTCGATTGAGTAGTTCATAGAAATGAAAACTCCATGGAATAAATGAACAAGATTAATGCGAAAATAGATGTGAAATGAGATGATATACTGTCAAAGTCCCGGTAGGCTATACGACGAACTAGTTGATTTCTGAAGACTTTCTTTTACAATTCAGTAAACAAATAAACAATTTAAAAACCAAAGAAAAAACATATATTTTAACTTAAACGTTTGAGCTTGACTGCCTGGCGATGCTAAATACAGTATTCAATAAAACGTGGTTCCATTATAATACAGCAGCTTCATCTTAGTTCTTATATGTTCATGTACCTACATCTGCGTCAGTATCTAGTGCAGTTTAAAGTGGTAGTTGACAAGTACAAAATGGCAGGAAGCGTTAGTGCCTTCCCATGAGAGAATGACTGAAACCTCTGCATGGAGCTCTAAGACGTATCTGACAGAATGATACATTGGTATAAAATTAATCTTCATAGATATTTACACAGAATGGTTGGTTCTCACAACTTCAAATATACGATAATCTTGCAAATATTTATCATTTTCAATCCTTATCATACTTTTTGTTGTACGTACATATTCTGTTGTAAGTGGTAATTTTTGTTTCTGGTTTGATGCTGCTGAGAAATGCACGACCGTAATTGTTAACGCCCGTTTGGTAGAACAATGTTAACCGTCATGTTCTTTTACGCCGTCGCCATTAAACTCATTCTCGAACCAAACCGCATATAGTGTCGTAAATATCAAACCTACAAGACAGTTAACACTGAACTGTCTCCTGCTATAATGTATGAACTCTTACAAATACTCGTCCATTGTACCATTCATCTGTCTCAGAAAACTTCGACACCATAGAAGACATAGGGGAATACATCAATGAGAAGATTGAACATGCTGTTCAGAGTGTTGATTGGTGAATTTACAACGGTTGCATACCCTTAGCTCAACAGCAATGTCATTGGAGTTCGAGCACAAAGCACATATCTACCATAAGTGTACACATTGTGACACTTATAGTACCACCACTTTTCTGTCACAACACAACAGTCATATACGTTACAGCATAAGCTGTGAGATAATGACTGTTGGATAAATCACTAGAGCCATAGCTGATCATAAACGTCTTGTAAATTGAATAATGATGACAGAAGAGCAACATATAATTGGTCTACAGTGTTGTATACTAACTGTTTTCTAAGATAACATCATGTCTGCAAACACAACACATTTCTAATCAATCCTAAACGATGGACGGCCATTATCAGAAAACTGTACAAGCAAACGTTTATCATGAGCATTGAGAATAGTAAACATATATAAATGTTATCAAAATGATCGTTGATTACAAGTCCAGTTAAGGTAAACAAATGAAGGAGCTAGTATGCGCTATTGTCATACATAGATGTCCATATGACCCAAAACCACATGTACTTACGAGTCATATTTGGCATTTGTACGTATATCGTATATTTTGATGTTGAAGAGAAAGGTTTAATCGTAACTAGAAACATAGTACATAGTTCATAAAGGCAAATACGCCTTCATTTCAGAATGAAGATTTAAGGACTCTTTTGATACATTTTGAAGTGTTGTTTCACTTTCGTATGTAAGTTTGTTTCCTCAATGTGATATTAACACTGTACTTCTTTTGCACACCATACTGTTCCAGAAGTCAATCGTTCAAACATATTTCTCACTTCATATATATATAGTACATTACATACTTTGCAAAGTGTCCAATTATTTACCTATACATTATTAGATAGCATGCTAGATCAAGCTCTATATATTATTTTGATTTCCCGTTGGGAGCCTTGCTGTCAATTGTAATTACTGTCCTATGCGTGAGAACCCAAACTTTCCGTGAACTCCTTGGCTATACCAGAAACACGTGTTCTATGTAAGCACATTGTAGCAGACGTACTCTCAGCATACTTGTACTTACATATAAGGAGATTGAAATTACAGGATACTCCAATTTGAATGTATACTACATGCCAATACCTCGTCCCCTAAGTACTACACGTTTTAAGTTTATTACACAGTATTAGACATGGACCTTCGCGGTGACCTTTTTGTACCAATCTTAGAATAAGCAAGAATAATACACCGGGCTCTCTTAAGATACAGGCCATACATGTACCTGTCAATCTTATATCGCGATTTTGTTTATGTCTTGCGATACTGGTTGCTATTCAAACCTTTACATGTAGTATGTATCTGAGAAAGTTGTTTTGGTGTTAGGAACCATTAGACAATGCAATTCAACTGACAAAAGTTAATGAATCTAAAACAACAAAACTCGGTACGTTTAATGGTTGAAACATATTATGCAATACTAATATTTTATTAAACCCATATTTCTACCAAGCCAAGTGCCAATTGTATGTGTTCTGTAAACTGTACGATTCATCTAAATTACCATCCCAAGTTTGATCAATCTTACATTCTACGTATTTATCAGTTCTGTTTTCAAAATGATAATGGCAGTGTAGTAGAATGTGAATTCCATGTGTTTTTCTGTTGTAAAATGTTTGATGGCATAATGAACTCATACTTGTTTAATTGGTACACATATGATAGAAATTTGCCAATCTTCTACACATTTATGAGTTCTACAAATGAAGAAACTATTTACATAACAGCTTTGTATGTTGAAAAACTATTGAGACACTATATTATATCAATTGTTTAGTCTGTTTTAACTGATTTAAATATTATCATTAGTATACTTGTATTGTATTTGTACAGGTTTGATTATTTGATAAACATGTCTTGTCATAAACTAATTTCATAGTTAAGCTCTCTTTGTTACAAATATAAGCTAATTACACAACTCTGTATGTATAGGTTATGTTATGTGTATTAATGTGTATGTTTGGCCGGTGGCCTCTATTACTTAATCTTTGAATCTTGAATCGTATATGTACGCTCAAGATTCCATATTTAAAGGACTCCGCGAACGTAGAGAAATTACCGTTATATCAAAGTAGTTGCATTTGATATGCTAGCTCAAAAACAACCCACGGATTTCTAGAAATGACGCCTGATATCTCAGTACTGACACTTCATCGTATAGCTGGTGAAAATACATCAATTAGCCTGGTGAACAGTTTCTAAATCTTCCCACAGTGCGGCCCATGAGAATTCAAACGTCACATTATAAGGAAATATCTCCGCCTCGAGATACAGTGGAGAAGAAAGTATCAATATTACGTTAGGCTCATGACAGATTTATGATTTGACTTTTTATATATACATTTATATTTGCAGTGATTCTGTTCATGTTAAAGTGCATCGAGTTATTTAATGAACAGCTGTGTGTACTATATGATGGTTCTCAGCGGCTAAATTGGAGCTTTATGAGTGTGTGTAGATGTACGCAGTAATTATTGTAATTTTATGTAATATGTGGTTAATCGAGTAATTAAATTACAAAGGTACGTACATCCTTATTTTTACTTGACGTCAGACTATTTTGAGAATCTGATTTATTAAAGCGGATATTGTGTGACCTAGAAAGAAACAGTGTTGCTTCACAATGGTACAATCAGTATTGAATCAACTTTGTTTGTCGAATGAATGAGTTCATATCCTCTAGTTGTACTCTCGATAAATTAGAACATGTCCTCGCCATTAAACATTATTTGATTTGACAGCAGGGCTATCCGAGCCTTAAATTACAAGCCATGTGTGTATACAAGAGTAGCACAAACATCATAGTACGTTTGACGAGGCAAAGAAACCCTCGTCTTGTATATAGAAGTTGTAGATCATGTAAATGATACATACTCATCAACTAGTTGCATTTGACTGCACTCGGATCCTCGCAATGAAGTGTTTTGTTCGAAATATATCATGCGCAAGGGGTAGTACACTGGGCTGTCTTTGGTATAATTGACCATGAGACGTAGGCTTTCGTTGATCTCCCTTTTGTTCTGTCTGTTTCCATGTTATATTGATAAGATAATTCATAAGAAGTTGTATAGTATGGACATGCTTCAAATGTGGTTAAAGTTAAAGTTTCAGTTCATCAGATGTGGTTAAACTAAGAGTAACAAGACGAATCATGTGTTTATCTTATACTAAGGTGCGGGGGTGTTTGGTGAATTAAACTGTGTGTCGACTGTTCATGCTGAACAAAATCGTATGCACAAACTGTTTGTCACATCCTCAATTATGTTAAATGGTCCACACCTGAAGTGTATACACATTTTAATAATTAATAAGTTGGCATCATGTTTGAGCTCAAACATTGACAGGTCAATGAAATGGGTTAATATTTGGTTGAACATGAAATGTTTGTCTTTGATGTATTACATCAAGTGTGATGGCATACAGAATATATTTGAATTAAAGATCTGTTTTCACCAGTCCATAATCTGTTCTTAATGTCAGCAATGCTCTCAGTTGTGAATGATTTCAAACGTCTAATGCAAATCCCAAGATATGAGAAACATTTATCTTACAGAGAAACAAAAAGGACGCTGACAGATGTTAAATGGCTGGAACTAACGGCGTCTTTCTCATGAGGGATTAACAGGAACAGCTTCGTGTCAACCTCAGAGTGTCGCTGGCAGTTAAATAAAAGTGTTTTGGGATGACATCGAACACATTTACCAGAACACCGCGTTAGCGTAAACGACAGTAATGCGCATGTCTACTAATTATATGTGATCGGGAATGTTCACAAAATTCTCTATTAATATATAAAGCATGTACCTGTTAACCAGTGTTAAGCCGTTGTAAATGTTTGCAAAATAAGATGCATCACAAACAAGCTTGGGTACAAACATCAATCGGAAGAAAGTGTTTGTTACACAGTTCTTGAAACTGAAAGATAATTATACTGTTTAGGACGTGTGTGGTGTATGCATAGATTCTGAAGTGTGCAGAAGTAGACGGAAATATGGAACGTAGAAAAAACACCGCATAATAAGACTCTTCATGCTGGACTTTTATTTTTACATTTATTTAAAACTAATCATTGTTCTTGCATATTTCTCTGTGAGTTTAACACGTTTAGGTGATCCGGTCGGCCATAGTGTAACTTGTATCATCTGGGTTTTTTATATGTGAGTAAACGCTTAGATCACAAGTTATACCTATCGTATTCAAACCACATTTTACTATATACACAAGAAGAACAACCTTTAATATGCTCTCGAGATTTACAAT
>ENA-OREC01001405-OREC01001405.1-marine-metagenome-genome-assembly--contig:-NODE-1405-length-12124-cov-13.857060_pt1 | contig 12124 bp, 4 predicted proteins | sample MGYA00248626_ERZ508543 | MGnify/ENA primary metagenome ERZ508543 (study PRJEB26211, sample SAMN05518279) | marine metagenome | isolation source: Puget Sound, Washington, USA | host: Bankia setacea... | reverse complement strand
TACTGGTACCATTTTTATAACGTCTTTGGTATGACGCGGTCCTTGACTGGGGATTGAAGCTGGGACCTCCCGCACTCGAAGCCAGCACTATACCACTAGGCTATCGAGGAGGCAGTAGAAATTTAATCAAAACGCTGGCATGATTTGACTGTCAAGAAGACTAACCATTCATAACAGCATCCCAACTGTGTTCAAGTGTATGGCTCTGTATCGAAAAACATGAACGATACGATATGTGTATCGATACAACATCACCGATACTCAATATATCTTTAATATTAACAGTTTATGAACATTGACTAAACAGAACAAACTAATTTGTGAGTATTTATCTTCAAAAGAAACAAACTTTGTCACACAACACGCATATCAAAATCATCCGACATAAATTCTGATGAATGTGCTTTTTTTCTTTAAATAAATCATCATATCCAAGGAATTGTATTCCAAAGGAAACATTTCAGCACCATTAATACATTTGTCAAAATCATTCATTGCTCATGTAAAATAGTATTTATGGACCAAAGCTTATAATTAAGAGTAATATGTGTTACTTTATTTTATATACATTTACTGCATTCATAGATGTAGACTTTATCGAGTTGAATCCATGTTTAGAACTTGTGCGAATGACATCTTCTAGGTGTTCAAGTCATCTCCCTTTGTTGTCTGTTTTACAGGAAAAAGAAATTAGAGTGAAAGTAGTACAAGTGATCAAGCTTCTTGTATGGATTAAGCACAGAAGAATAGGTACTTTCTTGGTAAAAAGTGATATACAATGTATACTACATGTACTTTTTTTGTTGTTGATGATTAATGTAGAGCCCAATGTCTTCCTGTTTTTTTTAATATATTTTACTTGAGTTACATCTGTATATCTGTTGTGTACATTCAGGGTCAGTGGAGTGACAATGCAGGGCGCAAATATACACTGCTTGTTTGTCTGCTGATGACGGCTGGGGGCTACTCTGTATTCTCTATTGCATCTACAGTGGCCATGATGTTTGTTGCTAGGATACCTATAGGTAAACATTTAATAAACATTTTAGCACAGTATTAAAAGATGACCATAGATATTACTGCTGTCTGCCCACTATTAGTGAACATTTGAATGTATACCATCAAAGATTCCAATGCTATATTGTCTCCTTGGGAAACTTTACATGTAGTTGGTTTCAAAAACAGACTGGAGGGTGACCTGACAATGGAACTAAACTAAATTGAGGGCCTAATGTGGTAGATTGCCATTTATGTCAAATAAGCCCTTCATTAAATAACATCAAAAACCAAAACACAGTTAAAACTATTTTCAGCTGATTATGTTAATCACTTTATTCTGTAAACAATAAACACTAGAGACATGCGTGCCAATATTATTTCAGTTAAACTTTGGCAGATTTTACGTTGTATTATATTATAGACGCAACCTTTGTTTGTCATTTTAGGTATCTTTAAGCACAGCCAGAATTTGACTAAGTCTTACCTAGTAGACATAACATCAGACTCTGACCAGTCCAAGAATATAGGATACTTTAATGCAGCGTCCAGTCTGGGTTTTATAGTTGGACCTGCTATTGGAGGACATATAGCAGAATGGGAAGGTGGATTCTACATCGTTGCTCTACTCACTGCTCTCACATTCTTCATTAACTTTGGTAGGAATCATTAATTAACTTTCAATATTCGTGAACAAATATAATGAGAAAGGTATACCTCAGCAAACAGAGTTGTTTTTGAGGTGCACAATGTACATGTATACACGATTATGAATCACCCAGTCTATCCATATTACTTGTATTAAAACCCAAATCCCTTTTAACAGATGAACCGATACTAATTAAACTTTACACAGTTTCAATAGACAACCTGAGAATGTGCATGAAGGAGAATACAATGCTTTCCAAACCTTTTCAAAGGGAGACACTTATTTTAACAGGTCTTGTTGCTGCATGCATGTTTGTATAATTTTAAAAATGAAACTTAGAAAAACATTCACATGAAAATATCACAGTTTATGGTAAATTGCATGACTTTAAAAAACCCAACACAGTCATTCGCCAACACCAGTAATATACTTCATGTATACAGCTTATTTGTTTTGTTTCAGCAATGGTTTGGTTGTTTGTACCAGTCATAAAGAATCCACATAAAATAAGGCGTAATGATGAATCATCCACTTCATTAAAGAGTTTACAATCAGATGAACTCAATTTTAATTCCAAATCATTCCTGCAGGCAGCTAGAGATATCAACTGGAAAGATCTGTGGGATCTGTACTGTATTAAGTTCTTACTAGGAGCATCTGTGATCATCTTCAGAAGTAACTTTAGTCTCATACTTTTACAGAAGTTTCAAACAACTACTAAGATGAATGGTTACATAATATCTATGAATGGAGTAGTATCAGCAGCAGTTGGCTTCTTTGCTGGAAATATATCACAACACTATGACAGTAATGCAAAATTACTATTACACTTGGCTATCTTGTTAGTGTTGACCATGATAGCTTTGTCAGTGTCGTTTTCTATACGGATGTTTACACTGTTTTTGGTACCGCTCTGTTTTGTGTCTACTATAACTCGCGTGGCAGCCACAAGTTTGACACTGGAGCGAGGTAAGAAAGAAGAGGTGGGCATTTTAATGGGGTTCCAACAAAGCTGTATGTCCATAGCTAGAATGATTGCTCCACTTGTGGCTGGAATCTCACAGGAAGTGACATCATCAGGACCAAGCATTATGGGAGCAGTGTTTGCGCTGGGTGCAATAACAATCATGATTCTACGACCACAAGATCCTAGAGCAAGGAAAAAATACCAGTGAAATAGGTTGGGAATGTTCAACCTCAAAATCAATGTTATTGACTGTGATCAAAATGATACCATTCAAATTGTTAACGATTTTGTTTTATGTCATGTTTTGAATCTATATTCTCTTAATTCATTTTAAAGCCATGATCTTTTTTGTTTATAAAGATGCAAAGCAAATCTTGAATAAATGAGCTGGTTTTAGGGTTTCAGTACTCAGCTTTCATCAAATACTAATGCTATTTAGAAGTTCTGTTAACTTATTAATTATCTAGCTAACTGTTGTGTATGTTTATGTATCAATTCCATTTTGTGAATAAGCTAAGAAATTAGTTCTAACTTAATCTAGTCTTAACTACATGTATCTTATTAATCGCAACACATGAAATTCCCTAATACCAGAAGGTAAACTTAATATTCTGTAAGAGATCTGTTCAATTTTCATTTAATTTAGCAGACGTCATTCGACAAGCTATGTTTTGGTTTCAAGCAAAATAATTCTTACTGCTTTCATATATCAGTTGTTGGCACTACAAGAATGTCAAAGATGGATAATATAGTCTAAATCTTACCACATTCTTTTTATTGAGATTTTATATGTAATTTAAACCACACGTTTAACTAGAATTTAACTGGATAAGTGACCAGAGACGTTCATTAACTTCATTTGTACCAATCATGCATTTCTAGATGTCAACATGTGAAACTGACTCCAGGGTGCTTACAAGGAAAACAAAACATATATTGCTGCATTTCTGTGACACTAGAAAACTTACTCTTGTTCAACTTTTTATTTCAGAAAATTGTCAAATTATTTGTAAATTGTAGTTTTATTTCTAAATTATGAAATACTAGTTAATTCTACATGTTGACTTCATGATTGAGCAAGCCATAGTTTGATGTCATTTTTTATGTTTTCTAGACTGGAAATGAAAGTACATGTGTATGCTGTTGATGACTCTATAGAGATTCTTGTTTATACCCATTACTCTAAAAGTGCAATTGTCTTACTGGTTTAGTTGGAAGTTTTTGGGAGGATTCAAATCATTTAATTTTCAATAGTTTTTCCCCATAAACACTTTTTATTCATATATACACACACGTTATTGTAAAACACTAATCACACACTAATTTCACTGTTAATTATTGTTTAGTCCATCAGCGCAGATCGAAAATAAAGATTTACAGTAAATTTAGTGTGTGATTAGTGTTATACAATAATGTGTGTGCATATAATGAGTATTTAAGGGGATAAAACTGTTGAAACTCAAGTGCCAGCGGACTCTAGTGATTTGTGGTGTTGTTTATTTATTTTGTTTACTGTGTACAGTACTGTTAACATTTAATGTGAAATTATTCATATTTACAGCTATGATAGCCAAATCTATTTATCAAACTAAATAAAAGTTTCTGACAATTGATTTGGTGTTGTGTTTAATCTTACACATTAAGATCCTGTCATGTTTTTGTTTTTGTATCTACGGCAATAATGCATGTACCAGGCACTATTCCCAGACTCAACAATTAAGGCATGGTAACTCAATGGTAGAAAACTGGTATGCACATATATGATGTTAACAAAACATGGACTTTGCCATGATTAAAACATTTACCAACATATTTCACTGAACGAGTGCACCAACTATCTCAATAACCATTTAATACAATGTAAATGCTCCCTTTGGACAGTTATCACTGATTAAAGCCTGAATTTGCAATTTATTGTTCACCGGTTGGTAAACAAATCTAACAATAGAGGAGAAACATATTCCACTTAAACAGGTTAATATTTTCCAAGTCGGCTATGTACACAATGATTAACACTATAATGTTAAATGAATTTCGGTTTCAAGATAATGATAAATATTCTGTTTGTTCACATAGTTTAAGTGCATGCAAGTGATATAATATCTCATCATTGTAAATTCACTTGTTCAATCTGTTGGTTGACAAAGGTTAATGATGTGTGGTATATGTTCGTTTGTTAAACTCTGCTAACAACAGAGTCAGAAACATTAGACAAGTTGTAGATGGAAAAGAAGTCTCGACGTCAAAGAATAAACATTGTTACATCAAATTGGATAAAACAAAAACAACATTTCGGTGAATAAAAACACTTTATCATTAAGAATTGTAATCAGCAGCTTGCAATATCTTTTTAAACTAGAACATGGTTTTAGTACACAAAGGTCATGATTGCTTTACATTTTGAGAATGGTGTGTGTGCATATGTATGGAGAGGGAACAGAAAGTAGCATGCCTAAGAGCAGAATCTTTTTTGATTGGAAACGATTCAATCATACAAAACAATAGTCTGCTACTTACTATAAAATAATTGAAACATTACAAGAGAAGTGAAGTTGCGTTGTCACTTTCCATTCAATATCAGTTTCCATTCTTTTTAGGACACACTTGTTATTCATATAAACAAGTTTTAGGTTTTCAGGTTTTCAGGTTCATGGTTTACCAAAAAAAGTTAGATCATAGGCACTTGATTGAGGTTATATCTGTTAACTGTTTATCACGAAAGACGGTCATGCTTTAATTCCACATTCAACAGAAAAAAGAAGTTATAAGGGCATGCAAAATTAATCACATGAATAAATAATATGTAAATGTTACAAATCATAAACAATAACTAGCAACAAAAAACATATTTGTAAATCAATTAATTCTTGTAATAACCCAGTGTACACATAAAAATAAACGTTTATAAACAGGTTAATTACAGCATGAAAAATTCCTATTGCCCTGATTAGTGATTATGCATGCAGGACGAGTGTAAATTATGAAAACAGTTATGCACTTTTCTAGTTTTTACCGTACCTGTGTAAGCAGAATCAGTAGCTTTTGCTGAAGAAAATGAACAAAACCAGAATCATGCAAGTAATTACACAGAAAAAAATCACCTGTAATTTGTAGAGGAACAGGGAGGCAGAGTTACAGACAACACATATACCGGTACATTGAACCACATAATACTTGGTACAACTTAAGTATGGGAGAATAAATAAATATAAAGTTTCATACAGTGTGCATTAATTAAACACTTATCAAGTAAATGTTAAATGCATGATAGCAAACAAATAGTTAAAAACACTCACAAAATACACAAGCGTGTGCAGCTGAAAGTATTGTTTACATACAATTCTCATACAGAAACCATTATGTTTTAACAGAGAATATATCCCGACAATTGCTTAACTTTACTTTAGTTTGCAGTCAAATTGGTAGTACATGTACTAGTCTTTATTTAAACCACTGTTTGTGGGTCCTGACGAAGGTCTTCTTAGCAGAACTTTTCTCTACACAGTAAATTGATCCACCTGTTCAGTTTGCACTGTAGAGTTTTGACAGGGCATCTTCTATATTGAGGTCAGCCAAGTTTTCTGGCACTGAAGTTGGCTCGGTTCTTTGGCGCTTAACCTGAAATAAGACAAGAGATCTAATGTATTTTCACATTTCCACCTGTCTGATCCTATACCAACCAGCATTTTTGTGTGACTTTCTTTCTGTCAAAGGACATCTTAATGTTATAAGACTATGGCATAAGTCCCAAAATAGAAATCTGTGCGGGTAGTTAATTGGAGTTTCGATTACAGTTGGACACACAGTCAGTTAAAGCTATAACAAAGGTATCACCAAGACTAAACAATTTAATGAACATGTTGCTGTGAACAATCAAGTTTTCAGAAGAACCTGGACAATACAATGCCATAAATTCAGCAACTAGTATATGTCCTACAAATTAAAGAAAGAATTTTAGATGTTATAATATGTTGTGTTTGTTCCGATTAAAAACGTTAAATACTTTTAGAATGACCCTACCTCCTTTTCATTTCTATCTTCAGTGTCTTCCTCTCGCTTTCTTTTGTCTGCTTTCTTTCTCTTGCTATGATCCCTGCTTCTGTGTTTATGTTTATGAGACCCACTACTCCTGTCTCTGTGTCTACCCTCTCTAACATGTTTACTGCCTTGGGTAACTTCTATATTATCTTCTTGTTTAACACTTGTAACAGGATTATTAGGTCCATTCACAGGCTCAGAAGTAACATCAACCTTATGGTCAGTCGATTCAGTAATAACTTTAACTCCGTCATCTTTCTGCCTATTCTCACCATAGTTCTCTTTATTACCATGTTCACCACTTGTATTACTGTCTCTATGTTTGCTTTTATGTCTATGTTTACTTCTATGTCTATGTTTGGATTTATTCAGTGACTCATCCTCTTTTTCTTCCCCATTCTCTCTTTGTCTATGTTTCTTATGCTTACTTCTATGTCTATGTTTGCTATGCTCACCTTCTCCACTTCTATGTCTATGTTTGCTATGCTCACCTTCTCCACTTCTATGTCTATGTTTATGATGTTTCCTATGTTTATTTTTCACTTTAGCAGAATCAGTATCACCAGTTTGAATATTTATGTCCGTGTCTGTTTGACTACATGAATAATCTGTCCCAACAAGAGGTGTACTAATGTCTGACCTTCCTACAACTACCGGTAATTCTGCTTCTAGTTTTTCAGTTTCATTTACCTGTGACAAAGTTAATTCAGGTTCATTTGCATTAACAGATCCATTAACAACATTGTCAATATTGTCTGCCTCTGTTTCATTATTAAAAGTTTCCAGATTTTCACCTGGTTCTACACTTTCATTATCATTGCCCATGAGATCTACAAGGAAGTTTACACTAGATTCCAATTCAACCATGTCCTGTTTAACATCCTCCACATCACCTTTAACTCTTTCCTCGCTAATTGGGGCATCTGTGTCTTGTTCAACTACTTCAGTCTCTTTAGGTTCAATGTCTAAATAAGTAGATTTCTTATCAAGAATAATATCATCACTAACAATCTTGGTAACTGTTTGAACTGAATCACTTCTAACAGATATTGTTTCCATTCTAGATTTTTCATAAACAGCTTTGCTCCTTGATTGCTTCTCTTTATTGCTTCTTGACTTTGTACTTTGATCTTTTTTAGCGGTTTTACTTTTAGGCTTTTGAGTACCTTTAACTATTTTGTTTGTTTTTCCAGTAACTTTTTCTATGGACTTCTGCTGTGCTACTGCCTCAGTTTTGAAACCCATCAGATCATCTAGAGTTTTTGTTTCTTGTAGCTTTCTACTGAGAGCAGACTCTGGATTGTTCTTGTGCAGCCTCTCAATGATAACATCCACTTGTTTAGCCACATCTTTAGGTTTGCTACTAACTGACAAACCCTTTGAACTACCTTTCATCGGAGAAGCAAACAATTTCTTCGCTGGTGTGATTTTTCTTGGTGTGATTCTATTGGATCTTTCACTTATTGGAGATGTGAATGCTGTTTCGAAACCTTTCAATTTGCCTCTAGTTAATGGAGTAGTTGGTCTGCCACTATTTGGTCTGCCTAATGATGTTGAGAAGCTAGTTGGTGTTTTAACAGGAGTCGTCATCTCCAACAGTGACTTCTTCGGCGTTAACCCTACACTTTCCAACATTTCTTGTTTGCTTGGCGTAAAATCATCTGAACTTATTTCTATCACAGGTCTTTTAGGCGTGCACGGAATTTCTGGGAGTTTACTTTCATATTCTTTGTCAGCGCTTTCTTCTACATTGTCATTAACTTCACTTGGGAGTTCACTGTCATATACCCTGTCTGCGCAAACCTCTTCATTGTCAGTAGCTTCAGTATCATCACTAGATTTTATTTTCTGTTTTAACCTAGACAGTGGTAGGTCATCCATTGTATTGGAAACGTCACTTAATCCATCTTTCAGCTGCTTATTCATGGTAAACAAAGTGCTGTGGATAACTACTGGATTTTTATTGCTGGCTTTCTTACAAACTGGAACCCGCACCTTTAACTTTTCCCCAGGAATTTTGTTTTTGCTTTTGCTTTTATTTGTAGAATTAGAATCACTGGTTTTTATAACTCTTTCTTTTCGATCAGGTGAATTTGATGGAGAATCCACCACAATATCGTCAACCTCCTTTTCAATGTAACTTTTTGTTGTTTTGACCTTCCGTAATTTAGCTGATCGTCTTGTCGTTCTTAGTATTGCAACATCATTCGTTTCCGAATCATCAGCAGCTCCAATGTCACTATCTGTTCTCACTGGTTTACTGGATGGTTTCACTACCACTTTTGGACAGATTTCTTTTATCTCTGTTCTCTTTACACAGCCACCGCTTACAGCTGCAGGTGGAACAACAGATTGCAGTATAATAACCTGAGGGGTGGTTGGAGTAGTTCTTGGCTTTGGACAAATCTTTCTGAAGTTACCCACTTGAGATTCCTCTGCTTGTGGTCCAAAGTTCAAACTCCTCACATGAGCTTTATTGATGTAATTACCAGAGATTGGAGTCGCTGTGTAAGTCTCACCAGGTCCAAGCTCCACCAGATCTCCCCCTGTGCATGTTGATGTCTGATAAACAACCTTTTCTCCAGAGATAGGTTCACTCACAGACTTTGACTTGGTGTTCATACTTCTAGTTTTTCTCTTTTCATTACTATTTGGTTTTGCACTGACACTAACTGGTGCGGATTTAGTAACAGGTAAAATGTTTGTGAACACCGGTATCATTTTGACTTTGATTCCTGATTGTGGAACAGACACATTCACTGTTGATAGTTGAGGCTGAGCTACTTGTGATACTGTTAATTCGGGCACTGGTTTAAAGTCCTCATTGAAAAGGCTAACAGTGTTTTGTATATCGGTACCAGCAGCTGCATTGAATCCTGTGACATCCTGGCAGTCTAACACTGGTACAGCTATCTGAGATCCACCAGGGGAGATAATACGCAACTCTTGATTAGAGACAGTCTTATTCTCTGGGGTTAATGGTATCGGAACAAACTTCTGGGCCAACAGTTTAGATGGTTGACTTGCCAGTAGGCCTTTTAGTGTTGCAAATCGGTCTTTTTGCTTGCCTGTAAACCACAAGTTAGATAATTCAGGGTGTTCGTTATTACACAGTCTGCGTTGGTCGTGTAAGAGATACAGGATTTTTGGCTTCGGTTGGTTTATATGAAATAACATGTGTATGTCGATTTAATGCAGCAATGTACACACTTAACCAAATACATTCTGGTAAAAAAGGCTTTAGTATCACCATCTATATGAAATATTCACGAAACAGCAAATCAAATCACCAATTAGTTAATTTAATAAAGGATTGAAGGAACTTTTAACAGTCATTGCTCGCAATCAAAATAAACACTGTTAAAGTGAAGATGAAAACGACACTGACCTTTTTTTGTAGCTTTCTTTTTCTTTCCCTTCTTTCCTTGACCTTGACCGTGCTTTCTTGAAACCATGGTAACAGGTTCTTGCTTGGGTAAGCTGATACAGTCGATTGTATTATCGATAGTAGAACATGTTCCTATAGATGTGAACAGGTCATTAACACCAGTTTGAAGCAGCTGGCCATTGTTATACTGATCTATGGCCTCATTCAGTAAGTTTAAATAACCAGTTGTCTCTGGATGCTCGAGACCCAAGTCTGCAACAATTGGTGTAGAGTGTACAGCAGAGTGTGATGCTGGATTAGGAACTTGCTGACTCCACTGACTAACAGCTGGCTGCTGGAATATGTTCTTTTTTACTTGAGGGCCGATCTTCTGAGACATTCTTGGACTGCCTGGGTGTAGATCTGCCTTGACTAGCGGACTACAGTTAGGTATGAGACTTGACACTGCTGGATGTGCCTGACTGACAGACGGTGTATTGGTGTGCAGGCAAACGTGGCCGGGTCCGTGTGGTGTGGAATGAAAGGTTTGATGTGAGTTAGGACTGGAGAGTTGTGTCGGCGTGGAGGGGTTGGAGAAGTGATCAGCGTGGGGTATTGGTGTGGCTGGACTACAGTGAGCACAAGCGTTGTCTGATGGGTAGCTGGTATTGAGGTTGTGTGGAGAGGTGACTTCAGAGCAGTATCCAGGCGTACCTACAGGACTGAATGCCTGCTCCTGACTGGCTGCTATACTCGCCAAGGTACTGTTTGCACTCTCTAATTCTAAAAATAACACCAATGGTGAACTAGAATCAGTGTATGTATTAGAGAAACTATATTTACTAAAGTACCAGGTATGTCAACCCTTAGTCATGCCCCTATAATCTAAACTTTACACAATCAATCATCGATACGTCCGTAAGAAAGGAAAAATGTTCAAGCATAAAAGAAAACGGATTCAAATTTCATGGAAATCTACCATCAAAAAAATCAAAATCACTGTAGGTTAGGAAAATATCTAAACCTAAAACAAAAGTGATTCAAACTTTATGAACAATTACGATTAAAAGAGAAAGTAAGACTTCAATTTACACCAAATATGCATGAAGATATAAAAGCCCTATATACCATGAATACTTCTCTCCATGTCCTCAATCTCAGCTTGCATCTCTGCTTCAGACTTCTCACGCTCTTTCCTCAGGAATGCCTCTCGATCTATAAACATACAAGGATAGCTGTATCAACATAAACATTTATACTCTATATAACTGTAAACATAGCTACATTATTCCAACATATAATCAGAGAGTTCATCAATATCAAAGGTGTTCAAAAACTACTGTCAGGGTAATCTTAGACATTGGTTTGTGTAAATGTGCATATCAGTAAACATGCACTTGAAGTATTTATATCTATGCTAATAAATTTTAGTGACCATATAATAAAAATAGTTAATTTGATAACTGTCAAAATGTGGACACAAAGCAATATAGTAGTTTCCTATAGAAATACAAAACGCTTACTTAATAAATATGTACTTGAAGTATACTACTGACCTGTGCTGAATAGTTTGAACAGCGATTCATATGCGGGATCACTCATGTCTAGTTTGTCAGTTAGAACATCTGATGAAAAATGTGTGTCCTGTAAAGCAAAACTCAATATTTAGGCCATCATTCACAAATACAAAAGCGACAATTAGAATTTGTTGTTTCTGATTTTCATAAAACATTTAGTATTGTATTTTAATTCTTCACTACATTTTTTGAGTGTGTGCAGTCATGGCGAATGACAGTCGGATCTGACTGGTAAAATTTCATTTTGCTGAAGTGGCAAACCCGGGAGATCGAGTTTTTGTGTCTTTCCTGGTTAATAAGGGATTATTTTTTGGGAGGAAAGGGTTAAATATTGTTCAAATATGAAACACATCAAACAATGTCAACTAAAATGGCTTAAATCGAGCTAAGATAGATAAAATTAAAGATCATCCGGAATTTGGACACATCCGAATACCTTTCCTTAAATTTCGTATATATCGTCTATAAAATGACAATGGAAACAATAATCTTTCTACTAAATCATATGTTGACTTATTGTATCACTGTTG
>ENA-OREC01001404-OREC01001404.1-marine-metagenome-genome-assembly--contig:-NODE-1404-length-12126-cov-13.205992_pt1 | contig 12126 bp, 6 predicted proteins | sample MGYA00248626_ERZ508543 | MGnify/ENA primary metagenome ERZ508543 (study PRJEB26211, sample SAMN05518279) | marine metagenome | isolation source: Puget Sound, Washington, USA | host: Bankia setacea... | reverse complement strand
TGGTGGACAAGCACACATGCATACATCAGCAGCATGGTGGACAAGCACACATCCATACATCAGCAGCATGGTGGACAATCACACATCCATACATCAGCAACATGGTGGACAAGCACACCTGCATACATCAGCAGTATGGTGGACAATCACACATCCATACATCAGTAGCAAGGTGGACAATCACACATGCATATATCAGCAGTATGGTGGACAATCACACATCCGTACATCAGCAGCATGGTGGACAAGCACACATGCATACATCAGCAGTATGGTGGACAATCACACATCCGTACATCAGCAGCATGGTGGACAAGCACACATCCATACATCAGCAGCATGGTGGACAAACACACATCCATACATCAGCACCATATTTAATATAACATGTATTAATAAAGGGGTCATATTCATTTAACAAAACAATCCGCAATGTTGCCTATACGACCTTCATACTTCGATAACCTCTACCAAACGTGTACATGTAACTAATCGATGGTTAATAGCTCACATATCGCACGTTGAATATAAACCTGATCTCCGCCAGTACAAGTTTATGGACGGAAGTTTAATGCATACATATATAGAATCTCACAAGCTGTGTCATTTGATAAAACAAATATATATTGAAACGAGTTTAAGACATGTAATTGAGTTTCCCTGTTCCAGTTTGTTATTTTCTCGTGAACTAAGATCTGCATTTCAACAATAAACATACATGAACATACATGGAAACCATTGGGTAGGGTCCGGTAATAATGAGAGTGAACGTATGCTTGTAAGTAACAGCTAGATCTCTGACCGTAGTTTACAATATTATATTGACAATGTCATATATTTCAAGTGGTAGTTCATTGATACTTGAGCCAGGTGGCCACTTAAACTTCAAACCTAGAATTCTACACACACAACCAAAGCTTCATAGAACGCTGCTTGACCTGCTGAGTACACACTTGAACGTGGTAGCAAGTCAGAGTCAAATTGAATCACACGACTGACACTTTCAACGCATTTGATTTTAAACTTGTTGATTGTAGTTAGAACCATTTCCATATGCTAGAATCCGAAACAGTACTGAACAACGCAGGTAAAACATCTTGCTTAAGGCCACGGGTTAAGACGCGGACTCGCTAACCACCTTGCCATGCCGCCTCACTGGATTTTCATTTCAAATTATAATGTACTTGATGGTTGACAATAAAATTGGCATGTAACTTTACTATGTTGATATTTACATTGTATAACACTCTTTGATTCATGTCGAATAAGAATAGTGAAAGAGTAACGACCATTCACTGAGAGCTGTTTTACAAATTGAGAATACACGACCGTGTGAAACACAAGTACAATTACCTGATAAACAATTACGATCTTGATCTTGTCTCGCTATGTATGCGTTCTTCTTTAGACACTAACTATTTCAACTGAAACTATCACAGTCTGTTAGTCATGACGATGCATCTAATACAATCATACTCAGTTTATAATCAGTCAATATGGGCGAACTTGTTAAAGGGGAGGAACTCTTACGAAAGTGTGCGCTAAATGGTAGTCTCCCTTTAATCGTATCTGATAAAGTGATACTCATGTTTAGTATTCACAACTTGCATCACTTCCAATGAATATCACCTTTCTTTTATACCGATTCTCTTTCAGTTTGTTTGTGCGAATAGCAAATTATTATACTTGCGTACGAGAAACATAAATAACATCTTAACTTGTATCAGTAAACAGTAAATATGCTGTCCGGCGCTTCTAAAACAAATGTTAGTAGCATTTTTAAAACGCGAAATACCAAACTCACTTACATGGTCATTGACGTTCAATAGGGCACCATATACATCTTGAATATTTTAAATTCCACATTTTCTTTTCAGAACAAGTTTGCACGATGTTTTGATATTACCTTGACAACGCATAAATTCAGATTTTCCCCCATCAGTTTAATAAGTTTATTTCCCATATCACGGACCTATAAACCATAATACAACAGGTGCGGTTTATGTTTTAGAAAAATCACATACCTGTTGAATTCCAGAAAATGTAGATCCATGAAATCTTGCACCTTCCGAGGTTATTAATTTTAACCACTTCCGCTTGTCTGGTTCCGATAGCCCACATAGGGTTCCAGGCTTCAACTCAAACATTATTGCGGTACCAGTAAAAGTTTTAAACACTAAAATCCAAACTTCCTATCGTAAAGTCTAATTCGAATATATATAAAACCATTACATTTGTATTATAAAAGAGTATACGTCGTTAATGGTTTAAAGGCTCTAAAGATTGTGATGGGAAACATCCAATATAATAGTATAGTCCCGTTATTTAATGATTCGACACTGTGTATCCTCTTTGATTTGAAATGTCGTTACGTCAGTCAAACAAAGACCTAACGTTCCATAACAGAAAAACACACACACTAACAGGTCATATTTATCTAAAAAGGTCACATAATATTTGTCACTACAACTAGTATAGTGTTTTTCGAATTTCAAAAGCACTGATTCGAACATTATTTAAAGTTTATATTTTGAAGTTACGAATGTCATTTTCCATCACCAAACTATACCGTGAATAAGTCAACATATGGTATACGCACTGGGTACACGAACACATGGTCCCGGGTTATGCTTTGTATACCTTGCAGATAGTGTCTAACTATGTCCAGTATATACGAATGTCAAAGATCCATTTATAATTCATGTCTTTTACTCACACCCTTTTCTTCACATACATTTGTTACAAAGCCAGAGACATCTAGTATGAATGTTGATAATATACCAGTGATTTAACTGCACTCCTTATACCGATAATTCCTATACAAGCTCACATGTACACTACTTTGGCTGATTTACACAACATGCACACTTCATCTAGTTTTCTAAATTACCATTTAAAAGTCAAGTTGACTCTAAAGTCTGCGTTGCCTTTTAAAGTTCTCATCGACGTCCCTGTTTATATTTTGTAGACTAGTGCTCATTGATCCATACACACACATACACACAAGCGCACCCGTTCTATCAACGTAACTCGATTGATAAACTTTGATTTAGAGCTTTACTTTTAAAACGTAAATCTACTACTATATGTATATATATGCACTATTTTCTTTGTTCTTGCGCTTGAATACAACCACTTTAAATAGCTACTGTTTTCCAATACGCGTACTAGAGTTAGATATACGGAGTTATAAATATAAGTATTCCTTTATATATTATGCATTACAAGTATGGTACTAGCATATTCCCTCATTCACATATACTCTTTTCAAATAAATATCCAATATCCCGTAAAATCAAATGACTCGAAGGAAATCCCCGGGAACTAGTATCGTTTCAAAGATGACGCCATGTTTTGAATTTGGGCATCCTCGGTCCTTTTCGCTAAAACTGAATAAGTGTGATGGCGACGATGCTTCAGATTAAGGCAGTGATTCAAGTGAAGGTATAATGGATAAAGCAGCAGGACGTGCATATGATTCAGTCAAGAGAGGAAAATGACAGGTGAAATCGATGGATTGTATCGTTATTTTATACAAGTACAACGGCGACTACAACTGACGTATCGACCTCGAGTTCACACTCATTAGTCTACAGGCACGCACAAAAATATTCACGGACGCACATACAAGCTTTAAAAAGTGCAGACTTTTCGATTAAAAAAACTAGATACACCTTAATTGAAATTTACTTTTCGTTGAGTCGATCTTACTTTTTAGGTTTGCTTAAGATGCAAACTCTACACTTGTAAATTTGAGTTACTTGGTGAATTTGAATGACAACATTGCGTATAAATAATTTTACAATTATCAAACAAGTATGTTATCCGAAAACCTTCCAGTTTGTTTAGCATTCTGAATTTCAGTTGTGTTCTATTTATTATACATTAAACGTTCGACTTTGTCAAGCAATTTTAGTATCCAGTGCATGTAAATTTGTTCTGAATCCTACGTCTGAAGTTGTCTTGGTAGACGAAGTCTTAGCCACGACAGTATCATTTTATCCTATCTCCGTACAGAAATTTTGTGTCCGGCACTTTTAAGCTTAGATATCAAAACATGGCCTGTGACCCCAACTCTAATTATTTCTTTCACCCTTTTATAACGGAATCCTCTCTTAGTCGGACATATGGTCTTGTTACGATCTCAAATATTAATAAAACATATCACGACAGACTGGTTGGACTACGATGGGTAGGCTAATATAGTGTTATTAAGGATCGTAGATGAGTCGTTTTTTTCATATAAACCTATATCAAACGACTAACAGAATATGTACATTAAGAAGAGCTTAATAGCTTGTAATTGGATAAGTTTGATAAACGTTTATTAGAATAACAATAAATAATTGATACCATTATATTTCTCACATGAATATTTCCACAAAACAAACTTCCCGAAATCAATAATGTTGACGTGTTTTTGTTTTGCTTTACACTGTGAACCGAAGATGTTACGTCATCTTACACTTAAACGTAATTATTGATTCGTTATGTAATTATACTATACCGGAAACAAGCGCGCCATAAACAATACTACTACATGGATATCATAACGTGTACAACTTTATCTACACCCTGTATTCGCATATATAGCCCTGTAAGAATATCATTTTACTAAACAGCATGTGAGTCTAACCTAGATGTTAATCCTCTCGTCTATTCGGTCGTGTGAATACATGTATTACATTGTTGCAATAGCCTTCTTCTACTGCCAATCAAAATCTTTATGGAGACGATGAAAGGTAGATAAGCCGCTTAATCACATGTCGTGAACACGAGGCGGTAACAGTTGCATTAATTCATTGCATTGACCTTTGAGTTAGAATATAAACAGCAGTTAAGTTAATACTTAGCCCCATCACCTACCAACATATATAGTGTCTTGAATACAAGCAGGGCTGGTCGACAGTAGAGTTCGGTTACATCCGTGCGACTTTACGTTAATCTGAATCCAACCGGGCTATCCCGTCCAACAGTGTGTTGCCAAAGTCTACACGAACGGGATCTTTAGATATAAAAAAAATGCGAGTGTTCGCTTCAAAGTCCGACTTATTTCTTTACTTTATTACTTGTCTTTTACCTTCATTCCGCTTTGTTACCACATACAGTTCTGTAATTAAGACTCTTCTAAATGAAAGGCTGAGATACGTTGAGACAGAGTCATGAACATATTATTTCAATGCCATAGGTTTTCTCAATACTGATTTAACATCGCTAGTAGCTGGTCTCGACTTTGGTTCTTTTAGCTCGACATTGCTGTGTCAGACATCCATTGAACTCTTATCACGACCATCCAAGCGCAAAGATAAAATGGTGTAGACCTTTTCAAATACCCCACCAAAAAAGTAAGAAACACCACATCAACCAATATCCATTCGAAATACAAGCTAAAACCTGAAGCTAGTTATATACACGTAATACTGTTGTCGATTGAAATAGATCTTCTTTGCATCTGTTATTACAATGATCGACATTATAGTCTGGTGTAGTTCAAGGTGATCGTGGATTTGAGGTATATAGTTTTTTTCTTTTGATTATGATTTAGAGTATTTTCAAGACATAAAATCAGGCGAGTACCTTTTTGTTAGCCTTGAGCAATTATTTTGTATCACCATTTTTTCGGAGCATGGTAATATTGCTTATTTTGCTTATATTGTTCTATCACAGGGATACCAAATTTGAGGTATTATTATTCTTTTAGAACCTAACTTTATATTTTAAGTTACCCTATTGGATGAGGACTGTTTTCTGCTGGTTGTATGCATATAAATATAGTCCTGTAAACTACGTTACCTGGTAAAACGCCATAAGTGTACGTTACTATTAACATGTTATATGATTTATACATACTTTATATATATCATTAAACGTAAACAAGTTTACATTGTATTCTCATTGTTTAAAGATACAATATCAACACCATACCTTTATATTGCAAATGTACATTACAAAATGTTCGTTACGAGTACGAAGGTGAAATGGGTGTAGAGTAAAATGTTTATAAACCGTTTCAATTGTTTTAATTACAGTTTCAAATCTGCTGTAAGACAAGTTATTTTGTTTTGTTGTTAAACCTAATGAACTAAATGTGTTAAGTCTATGGAAAGAAGCATTATCAATAATTAATTTTCAAATACCTATTTTTTGCTATAATATATAATAGTAAGATATATCATGTGTATACATAAGATGTTAACAATAACTCAAATGTCAGTAAAACAGACACACTTTTGGCTGTTACCCTTGCACCTTAGAGATGATCAAGGTACATCACTCATAAAAGAACATATCATTAGTGTAAGAGTAACTTAGAATGAAGAGGACATTCAGAGAGTTGCAACACCTTAAAAGCGTATGGTGATATAGCGACTGGCAAACAGGCGGCTAACAGACAACTATGAAGATGTAAGTGACATCCCAGTCAATAGTGAACACCGAAGAAGCAAGACAGAAACAAGGAGAGATGAAGACTCAGAGATGACATCCGATCACATGAAAGAGTGGCTGACACTAAGCGAGCTTCAAGCAGCACCCAGCCAGTTGAAAAGCAAACAAGAAGTCTCTGGGATGGAGTCAAAAACGAAAATGTTGACACACTTGGGCAATTCAGCAATATGCAAACTCCTGGAAATATATAGCCACAGCTGGTCATCATGTACACTGCTACAGATATGGTGGGAGGCAATCATGATGTACATATCTTAGAGTGACTATAGACAAGAGGCTCACATGGAAGCCACACATTGGCCATGTAGAGGGGAGGGTCGACAAAAGCTGACGGTAATGCATAAGCTGGCTGGGACAATATGTGGGGATTGATGGGCCTGTACTTAAGACAAGCTACCAGGGAACAGTTTGACCCAACCTAGAATACAGCTCATCAGCATAGGCCACTACAGCCAGAGACAACTTACTGAGTTTGGATAAGGTTCAAATCCAGGCGGAAGTCCACCATGAAGAAACACCAAAACCCTTCTCCATGCACATAAGTATGAGTGACTACCGGACCATCACATGGAAAGCAAACTATTAGGCTACACCAAGAACAGATTGAAAGGAAGTAGCTTTGTTCATGAAGCCAAGAAGCTGAAAAAACAACAACAACATGCTCTTGTCCTAGACATGCCCGTTACTCCCCTGGGTTTCGCTGATATCACGGACACAGTCAAAATTGATATATCAGCAGTTACAACTTGCATGTACGTACTTCACCTTGAGCAGGGTACGGATGATGACAATACCAAGCAAACTCAGACTCTAGCCAAGATCTGTGAACAAAATCTACCCGAAGTTTGGACCCATGTCTACACTGATGGCTCCGCAACTAGTGTCTTTCAGAACTGTGGTGCTGGTATTGTCACTTACTTCCCTAACAGCAGCACAGAAACAGCCAGTGCAGCAACAAGAATACACTACATCAACTACAAAGCAGAGTCAGAGGGATTGATGAAAGCCATCTCTCTTGCTGTGGACTCAAAACCAGAAGAACATCATGACTGTATTTCTCACAGAAGTTCTACAAGCCCTGTCCAACAACAACTTGTCACATCAAGCAAAAGCTCTGCAACTATTCAGCAACAACTGCAGATGGACCCTCCATTGGATACCCGCCCATTTTGGAGCTCTGGAAAATCAACAAGCAGACAAGCTCGCAAAGAAAGGTGCACAAACAGAACAACCAGGTGCTAATGTGAGCTACCAAGAAAATGCATATACCATAAAGCATATAATACAAAACTGTAAAAGGCATGACCAGGAAAGATCTGCATCTTGACCAACTGAGTTGACACTCAATCAGAAAAATCTGAAGAAAAAATTACATGGTGATGAGGAGAACCCCAGGCGGACAACAACGTGCATCCTTGCGATTAGCCTGATCGTGTGACAGCCACCGAAAAGAAGAAGATATAGAAGTTATGTACCTTGTTCATTTCTAAGGTACACGTGTAAAAGACAAAAGCTACCGTGTATCATTTTCTATGACGACAATAATGGAAAAAACCCAGTTCATCAGTGAATTAGAATGTTGCTCTTTCATTCTCTTGTACTATTTAAAGTGTTCTATGAGATGTAATAGATATTAGTATTTTATTTTCTATTTACTGACATTTGATGTGTTGTTTATGTTTTATCTAAACATACTATTCCAAACGAGTTAGCACGTGAAGATTAAAATGATAGACTACGTACTGTCATACTTTCTTTTAACTTAGTATCTCTTCACTGTAAGACGACGTCTCTGTTGAAGGTAATATAAACAATGTTTTACTGAATAACTTAACTACGGTTTAGACAAGTTTCGTTAACATATTCAGCTACATTTGTAACTTTGTAACTTGTAGTTGTATATATATATATATATGTATTGATTTTATTGAAATTCTTGCTCAATTGTTGTGGAATAATTTTTGAAAAAAATAACACTGGAATTGGGTAATGTAAACTAATGCAAATGTTTAAAGTAACGTAATTTACAATTGTCTTTCCATTGACATGTCACTTTTAGTTTAATAAGTTTAATAGCAGAACAACAAAACTTTCCTTCTATTACATTTAAAATTGAGATTAAAAAAATTATGTATTTTTTAAATGTTGCACTTTTTTCTCTACATCCCCATTTACCTCTATAAATGTAATGAACATATACATTACATGTGTAATAAACATTTGCAATAATAATTTATGTTGTAAATATGTATCTTTACACATTTAGAATACAATATAAACTAGTTTACATTTAAAATCTGTATAAATTATGTAAAACATATGACAATGTGATTAGTAACATAAAATACCAGGTTTACCAGGTAACGAAGTTTACAGGACTACATTTATACGCATAAAACCCACGAAAAACAATCCTCAGTCTAAAGGGCAGCTTAAGATATAAATTAAGGTTCAAACAGACTAATAACACTATTAGTATGGTATCCAGATTGTGAAACCATAGAAGCAAAATAAGCAATGTCACCATACTCAGTTAAATGGAGATAAGAAAAATGTTCAAGGGTAACAAAAAGGTACCCGCCTGGTTGTATGCCTTGAATATACCCTTTATCATAATCAAAAGTAAAAAACTATAAACCTCAAATCCACCTTAGCCTAAAAAATCTTAAGATCTAGCCCATACTATTATTTCACTATTCAAATCTACACGCCATCATATAAAATGACAGTGCGCGACATATGTAATCAATACATCTTATGCGGAACGGTATGTGCAAAATGTGCTCGGGCTACCCGTGTACGACAAGGTAGTTGACTTAATTGGTAAGAAAGCATTCCTCTTCAATTGTCTCTTCTGGTAAACATAAGATATGACGAGAGTGGAAATGATGGAACGTTTTCATGCACACGAACAAAAAAAAAATGTACCCCTTCAAGGAAACATGAACGCCAAGAGGTTTAAAGAACAGAACAGAACACACCAAGATGACACAATTCGGCCTGTTCTTCTACCTCATATATGTGCTAACCGGTATGATAACGCATCAGGTTACTCAGCTAGAAGCACACACGTAATACTTATAGAAAACAGTGTACGAACAATCCAATGGCCTGCAAAACGTCTGGAGTTCAAGCCGATCAAGCCGCTGCAACCAAATTTCGGGGGAGCTCACGAGTGTTATTCATCAGATGCCATTCCACATCAGTATCCTTATAAATACATTTCTTATATCAATAAGGGCAATGTGCTTTGCTGTAATTGCCACAGCAGGTAGCAGACACGGTACTTAAATTTGCAGTTTTTTGTGTTAAGGGTGACCATGTTTACCCTCTCTGTTTATGTTGTTCCCATGTTCAAATTTCAATGAAGTTTTGTTCCATTATATGATAGGATTAGATTGTATTAAACTGTCATTTATGTATTTGTATTATTCTCCGAACTATTTTCCTAAAATATGATGAAATAGTTGCCAATTCGAACTTCGTCGAAGTGTACACTAAATGAAATATAGTTTACACTGAACAAATCGTCATTACCTTCTTTAAACGATCAAACGATGTAAATGCTTGCCGTGACGTGTTCGGGGAAAATGACGTCAGTGTAAGCCATTTCTCCCATTCCGCGTCTGTAAGTCCATCCAGGTGTCGTGGTCGTGCATAATCGACGTCATGTCCGGATGATGCATATTCAAGATGGCGGGTTAAATCCATTGAATAAATACTTGACTTTCGTGACATGTTTTTTTCCAAGTGACCAACAAAACAAACACACAAATTAATTCAGCTCCTTGACTCGAATTACTGTTAATACATATTGTTTAAAATAGGCCTACGCGTGTCTGTCATGATACTCGCTATATACGTGTACATATTGCATCCTAATTAACACCATACATATATCTACTCTGTGCCCGTACTGGTTTGTGAACACTGTCCTTTTCTGTTCAGACCTAATCAGAAGTATACAATTACTCCTTGCATTGTTTTGTTCACGTTCTATGATGGTTTTTAACAATACTAGTATTCATCCATCACGAATATAAATATAAATCTACTTCTAATGACTGGATGGTGTTATCACGTGACAGTGTTTATCAGTCCACTGTGTGTACATGTTTTTTATAAATCGAACCTTGGTAAGTATTTCCAAACACTAATTTATATGAATAGTGAATATCTTGAAATCGTGATCTGTGACAATTCGTATAAATCGACATTATAGCTCAGTGTAATGATATTTTATCCATTGACTTGAAACAAAACAAGGATTCCTTTTTTTGCTACAAACAATGACCTGCCTTCAAACAATGGTCTCACAAATGATCTTATTCATCGCTGGTCGCTTGTCCACATCCGTGCTTTTAGCTACCATCGATTCGTTCGTACCTAATCTAACCAACCTCTACTAAATCACTATACCCACGGGTGCAAAGCTCTTGTAAGGTATGCCATTCATAAATCATTCGGTAAATTCTGTATCATTTCCGATATTTGTCGACAAGCAAATCACAGTGCGTGAACCAACAAAAACAAACTATGGAACGTATCTCTTGATTTGTAACGCGAATTCCTATAAAAAGAACTGGTTTCCAATGTGTTAATGTATTTATGGATAAACTGCCTTAGATATTCTTTAACAGGAATCAATCACATTTCCATCATATTTGAAACAAGTGATCACATTTAATCTAAATATATAATTTATTTAATGGCGACATGAATTTATTTACCCAAGTGCTTGAGTGTTACCGATAGTATATTATTACTGATAGCTTATCCCCTTCTCCTGATACCACACATCCTTAAACACAATGGACTCGGTGATTTCTGGATCATTTCGGTACAGACCGTAAACGTATACAATAACGTGCATTGTGGAAGGTTCATCGAACGTCCCGAAAACTAATTACTATAAACATGTTTTTATTTTCTTCCTACGCATGAAAATCCCCCATACACCTTTAATCAGTATAAAGGGGTTGACACTGACAATGCTCATTTTCTTACGGTATTTCTTTATTTCAACCTGTTTATACATGTATACATATTTCGATGTCTGGATATGTGTTCAATGGGCCTATCCTCTTTTTGTTTAAAGACACCAGTGTCTCAAAATCTCCAGCCATGTTGACCTCTTTTGATTCTATAATATTTACAATCACTCTAACAATTAAGATCAGTGTCATATAAGTAAGAGGTCAAACAATCCGTGTCCGAATAATAAACAATCTCCGCGCCTGCGAGAAGTTCCGCAAATATTGGTCTTGTGACTCCGGTGTTTGCACATGTGTCCTTGCGATGAAATTATTAATAACATGCACATTAGAATTCGGATCATGAGAAAAGTACAAGGATCACTTGTAAACGGGAAAAGCGATGCTTCTACGAAAGACAATACACAACCTTACTTGCTATTAACTACATTCACTACGTTGTTGCAAAATGTAATTCAAGTACAATGTTCGAGCTCGATCCATGCACGTGCTCAACATACATTACATATTTCATATTTGTTTAAACACGTACTAACAAAGTACTGCAGCCATTCTACTAAACAGAGTTACATAACTCATTTTTTTTCTTTTCTTTTTTTAAATATATATATTTTTATTATTATTATTATTATTATTATTATTATTATTATTATTATTATTATTATTATTATTATTATTATTATTA
>ENA-OREC01001403-OREC01001403.1-marine-metagenome-genome-assembly--contig:-NODE-1403-length-12127-cov-12.545394_pt1 | contig 12127 bp, 6 predicted proteins | sample MGYA00248626_ERZ508543 | MGnify/ENA primary metagenome ERZ508543 (study PRJEB26211, sample SAMN05518279) | marine metagenome | isolation source: Puget Sound, Washington, USA | host: Bankia setacea... | reverse complement strand
GGGGGAGTAGTGCATTCTAACACTATTTAACAGGATGTTTTGTAAGTTGTATCTTCCGAGAATATTTTAAAGAATAGACGATTAATTGAGACTGTTTTTGTTCTAAAATTATATTTAGTTCAAATCATGGCATCTGAATCTAGTTTGTTGTAAAAGAGGCATCCCGCATATCAAACATGGGCATCCGGAATACCGCTTAAGATGGCCCGGCATCTGTGGTACCAAAAAGGGGGGCTTCACCCTCAAACATATTGACAGACATGATAAATCAAAAAAGAAATTTACCTACATTAGACTCATTTAAAGTTTAAAACAGTCGCTAAGTTGTGATGTGGACAGGGTTTTATAAAAATGTACATGTGTACATGTATAAGAAGTCTTAACAAAGCTAAGTTTTGAAATATACTAGAGACAGATCATAAGTTTGAATTTTAGGTTTACAATGTGACACAAATATCCGGTTTCACATTCCATATCTAGCGTTGACGTAAGTATTAACTTTAGTTCAACGATTGGTTTCATAAATGCGATGCCAATATAGCGGCATATATGTACACTGTTACTACTGTTGTCGACAAAATCAATACAAATCTCATCAGTTTTACACAGACCAGCGATTCAAAACACATGTATTCTTTGGTGTATTTGCAAGCAGGTTTAACTTATTTAAAACGCACCCACCGTTTAAAATTGGGTGGCCTTTATAGACGGGTGCTCTCAATTAATTTATAAACAGATGAAATAACAACACCAGATTGTCACCTAATAGGATATTTATTTATAAACAAGTATTATGTTGTTTTGTTTTGTGGTTCCAGTTTCAACCAAGGTAATATTTATGCGAGAGACCTACTGTGCTAGTGTTCATTTGATACTCTCTCAAGATAAGTTCCTCCATTGTCGGAAATTACTCATATTTCTTTTATTCTGCATCGAAACCTGGTAAACAATGAAACAATTCAGGGGCGTTGTGGCGGATTCGGTTACAAAATTACCCAAAACATACCGAGGCTCATTAAAATCAAATCAGAATATCACCCGGTCGTAACACACCAGGTTCAATAAAACCATTTATACGCAACCTCATTGACAAGAAGAACCTTCACAACAACAACAGGTCTGTTTAACGAGAGTGTTCACAACTAGTGCGTGGTGTTATAATGTTGTCAGTTAACTTATACACTAGTTAAATGGTTGGCTGACATATCGTTTTATACAGTGTAGAAGCGTGGATATGATAGATAATAGAATACGTACTTGATAAGGTTTCCGGTTGAACATAACTTACTGAGTGTGATCTTGATGATTAAGGTCTTTGTGCATTGTAAGGACCTTTTTACAGTTTTAAGATACAGTCGTGTGTCAATATTGTCAACTGTGTTTTTTGTGTAAACTAATTTCGCAAGATATAAACGCATTAAATGGCTTAAACATCTACCAATGCTGCATCCAGGAAGATTTGTTACGGTGCTTGTGTAAGTCTCATCTCTGTACAAAGGTGATAACAGCTTAAAGTGATAGGAAAATAGTCGCGCAGGAGAGTGTTTAAAATATAATTTTTAACAAACGATAGTTCCAAGATGGCGGGAAAATTTAAAACCATTCCATTGGATGTTGTGTCACTGGGACTTACAGTTGTAGCATTGATATTTCACAACATAGGATTCTTCGTGGGTCCCTGGTGGAAGCATGAAGGGCCGGTGGGCAATAGCCACTTTGGGATGCTCACACTGAAGATATGCCAGTTCTCCTGCGTGGACAAGAACGTGCTGGCTCTAGAAGGGGGGAAAGGTAACACACTACCAATTATCTCGTGTTCAAATTACTCGATTTATATAATCATACAGTGAGGAATGGTTGGTGTTGTTTGGCGTATACTTTGGATCCATGATACACACGAAGTAAACACAGCTTTAGGATGTAATATCTGTACGCCCTCTTCTCAATACTTCTGTTACATATTACATTGTATATTATAGTATACACCGTGTACATGTACATGTTTACATTATTATCGACTTACATGATCTAGGACGTGGTGTTCAAAATAATCATTTTACGCACAACTAAGCCCTATTTTGACTATATTTTCATTCAGGACCAGTGATGCACGGACCAATATAAATAAGTGTATCGCTAACTTTCGGGACTGAACGTGAGAAAAGTAATAATACAATACAATATAGAGCTGTATCTCTCTACTGTACATTATTATATCGCGTTATATAAGCTGTTCTGTCACCATTAAGTGCGAATGTTAACTCGTGAGTCATATTAATATTAACCTCGACGAAGTAAAATATGATGGGTGTATTACTTCCAATGTCCTTGATATAGGTATACAAATTTACACAACACTACACAGTGAAAACCTTGTCACGTATTGCCAAATTCTGCAGTAATTGAGAAACTCTAAACACTAGGTATGCATGTATAGCATCTACAGTGCATTTACTTTATCATCGTCAGGACTAAAATGGGTTATCGTGTTGTATCTTAAGTATGACTTCCGGTGGATAATATAATCATGAAAATCGGATTCTATTACATCATGTCAAAATGTTTCAATAAGTATCTAGCAAAGTGCGTTAGTTATCTTTAGCCAGTTTCGTGAACTAAATGATAGTTTTAGAGGTTCAAAACGTGTATAACATTCGTCCAACGATCACTGTGTAGGAAAAGTAGCAATACACAGCTTGACAGCATTTGCACAATGTGTTTGCATGATGCCGCATATACAAGCGATCGAGAATTACGTGTACATACATTAAATGTAATAATTTGCTATACTGTTCATATATTTATATAACAGAGAAGTCTTGTTTAAATGTATCGCATGGCCTACTACAATGACCACAAAATGGTTCTGAAGTGGATGAGCATAAGTTTGAAACAGTTCCTAACACCATTGTCATACCATGCAACAATCGCTTCCTTTTTACATTCATACTCAGCTCTTGTGTGCGTTTCCAAAAAATCCAAAGCACCGAAATCGTTATATTTGAGTACTCAATTTAAGTAATAGAATTTAATCATAAAACAATAAACACTAATAGTTTATAGTATACGACTGTTTTTTTTCTAGAATGGATCTTGACGGTGCGAATATTCGAGGTATTCGGTGAGATATTTGTGTTGGTTGCCATGGTGATGGTGGTACTGGCGGTTATATTTCAAAAACGACCTATCCATACAGCTGTCATCTATCTACATGGGGCCGCAGGTATACTAATTAATGCTTACATTACTTGCAGAGTTTTTCTCATAACAAAATTCATCACCAAGAAAACAAACTATTCAAACAAAATGTGTACAGCTAATATTCACGGTCTCGTTAAATATGCTCGTACATGTGTGCATAATTGTTATACATCAAGTGCTACTCACAAACTGGTAACTTGATTTCATGTCGCCATGTAACTCCAGGCTATAAAAGATTGTCACGGTTAATGATATATTACTGGGTAATTTTGATACATGATACAAATGATACATGGGATTCAAATATAATACCGCCTCCTCGATAGCCTAGTGGTAGAGTGCTGGCTTCGAGTACGGGAGGTGCCGGGTTCAATCCCCAGTCAACGACCGCGTCATACCAAAGACGTTATAAAAATGGTACCAGTAGTTCCTTTGTTTGGCACTCTATATTAAAAAGGGAAGTACTGGCTCTTTCTGCAGAATAGGGCAAAACATGTAATGAATAAGATCTGGGATAGAAATCCTTCAAAGTCGGAGGTCATTGACCATTGTGGCACGGATGAAAAACCCCGAATGGCCACACACTCTAGAGCCGACAAAAGTCGAACGCTAAAAAAACACAACATAATATAAGAATGTTCCATTTCTCCTTCAGCTTTATTCATCCTCGTAGGCGTTTTTATCTTCCTCGGCTTCAGTTCTCAGCTAAACAAAGATCTAAAGACCGAGGGTTCCGTGCAGTACCCGTTTGGAATGTGTATTATCGCTGGTTTGGTTTGTATAGCAACCTCTGTGGTAGAGGGGTACGGTCTAAGAACTCACCTTCTTCAATGGGACGATAGCGATGATATGCTCGATGACGACTGTGAGGATTAAGGAATCCGATTTAGACAATGCCCCGTTGTACTAGTTTCCTGTGGTGAAAGTGAAATTGTAAGTGAGTGAATTGTTAACAATCACAAACAGTTAACGATTGAATATTTCCTCAAGTAGTACAATGTACTTACTACATGTTTACGGATACAGTTATTTAATCTGACGGAAGCTTACGATTGTGGTTGTTGTTGACGTCAGGGAAACAATGTATTTAAGGGCTATCTATCCTGTATTGCGTTTATCATGAATAATAAAGCGTTGAAGTATCCAATAACAATCGTGTGTAAGCATTTTGATTTAGGAGCTTTTAAGGCTACATACATGTCAACAATGTAAGAGCCATGCATATTCTGGTGTTTTTTTCGCCATGTAAACATCGTTATGAAACAGAGTTGGTGCTATATGTTTAAGTCATTGTATACGCATTTTGACTATGGCATTACTCGTGCTTATGTATGTCTTTATATTGTGAGTATATAGCAAGTTTTACAAAGTCCTATTGAATGACGTTTAGTCCATTCAATTCCGACCTATGATTCACTATGTGGATATTGTCTGTTAAACATCTAACATTATCCAGTAATCAAAGCGATGGCAACTGTTTGATTGATTAGATTAGTTATAACAAACTCGCCACTGTATTGGAGACTTATTGTATCTGTTAACAAGGGACTACAAGAAGACCGTGCCTTTTGGACTGGATGTCACCCTCAAGGACTTAAACTGAGTGGTAATATCCTACCATGTGCTGACCAACATTTAAATGTTTCTTTGTTGTTTTTTACCTACAACTATATCTGATATATCGATTTAAAGGGGATGGAACTATTTACATGTATTCTGCTTTCAGCAATTTGTCTGAAATATTGTAAACTTGTGCCGGTATGTACTATTTTGGATTGTACTAACGCCGGATTAAGTGATTATGAAATACAGACCCTGGTAAGATAAACATTGACCGTACATTTAAGATGGTGTTGTTTATATTCATTTATGCAAAATAAACGAGAAAACATGCAAAGATTGCGTCTGTTGTTTAGTAAGTCATTACCATAGCGTGTTCTTAGTACAGTGTGTAAGGTGCAACCATCATGCAGCAATATAATTATGTCAATACACACCTTCGAGGTTTCACAATACGTGTACAACTGTACTTCAAGATCCAGTGATCAATCCATGCCATAAGTGGTACAATGTAGTTACAGGTTTGCAGGTGTTTGTTTTAACATGACTATTGTAATCTAACCTAAGTATTGGAGACAAAAGGCCACCAAGTAAGTTTTCCGTTTGAAGCTAGTTTCATCTAAAACAAAGAAAGGATGGTCATCGACAACTCTGTGTAGGCGTGATGTTACTGTGCAACAAGTTGAGCATATAAAGTATATACGACTATGTATGTAACACTTTGTAGTAAACTTTATTTAATTAAGATAAGATGTGCGGAATGGCGCTGGCAAAATAATCGTCCTATCTATTTCATGTGCATATCCTGGTTTCAAGTGTTAACTATGGCACACGTTCTCATCAAGCACAACCTACTGACGTCAATCTTATACAGCGGTGTTATACCTTACACAGACTGTTGTACTATATAATAACTCTGTACAAATTAACCATCAAAGTGACAACACATAAACAGCTGTGTTTATATATGGTTTTCAGAAAGGTTCTCCATTATTGTAAGTTTCTTCCTTTTCTACCTCATCCAAACCCCAAAATGAAGAACGTTGTAGCTATGACTCGAGTTGTTCTTAAACATATATCTTGTAATAGAGCAATGCGCTAAGTAGTGTATACACAATGACGACCCATGTACCTGGAGTAATCCGATTGGCAGGAGAGACATACATACGCACGCACGTACATGGGAACACTGTGATGTACTCTCAAGTCGTCCATACTGAATGACTGTCACTTAATGTATACCATAGTCAAGACCAACCGATTTGAAGTTCGTGAGTACGACAACGGCTCGGCATTTTAAAAGTTTATTCGATTGTTTACATGATAAATAAAAACACAATTTAAACATAGATAAGGAGAATTAATCATACATGTTTCAAATAGATCAATACAACCTATAATATCATGATTGTACTCAATGATACTGATGCAGTTAACTAAGATAACAATAAACATGCCATTGAAGTTGATTGAACAGTTATGTCAAGATCAGTATAAATGTTCTAATAGGAAAAAACACGTTCATACACTAAGGTTACCTTATCTTGTATATACTCGTACATGAACACAGTCATTGATAAATAACGTATGTACATGAACACAGTCGTTAACAAATAACGTATGTACATGAACACAGTCGTTGATAAATAACGTATGTACATGAACACAGTCATTGATAAATAACGTATGCACCAATCGAGGGGAACATATACACATATATAAGTATAAAGCGAAAGGGTCCAACGTGACATTGCTCGCAGAAAACCCCCCAGGACCATTTCGCATGTACATGTACTTAGCAAAACGCCTGAATTAATAGGGAAACATGAAAAAGGACAATTACAATTCAGTGGCACACGTTTTCTGCCATTGAAAAATATTGTGCAGGTTAGAAATCTCGGTATGAGAACTCTCTAGAATGAAGGTGTGGGTTGCTGGTGAGTTCTTTAATCCGATTGGTTTCCAAGAATTTAGACGTTGTCACACACGGATGACACTTGTATTGTTTTCCATTTACTGGCAGCAGTTGTATGTTAATGAATTATAAATATGAAATAAGCTCATGGAACCAGCTGCATCAATGCGTATGGAACCAGCTGCACCAATGCGTATGGAACCAGCTGCACCAATGCGTATGGAACCAGCTGCACCAATGCGTATGTAACCAGCTGTACCAATGCGTATGGAACCAGCTGCACCAATGCGCATGGAACCAGCTGCACCAATGCGTCTATCCTGTTATATGTTTAAAGCCAGTCACGGTGAATATAACGTTGTTTAAGTACATGTATACTGGTACACTTTCGGCAGCCAGTGTTTGCCTGTTGACACTGTTTCTAAGTGTTCGGAGTAGCCATTCAGTTCTTGTAGCAATCCAAAGCTAAACACCACTTCCACACAATCACCAAGAGAATTGAAGGTAAACTATAAATTCAATGTACATGTAACAAAAGAAATACAAATATGTGTCCGTATCCATATGAGATGTATGTCACATATGTTGGCATTTTAAAAGACAAACGGATGTCACTTTTATTTCTAATGGCTGAGAATAAAACCGGAACCAGATATACTGTCTCTACACATGTTAACTGCCGTAACGTGTCAACTTAACTCTCGCTACTTTAACGTCCAAGTCAAAGCTGGAAATTCTGAAAGAGACAACAATGAGATTTAGAACAATATCGTCAAGAAAGCGAAATAATAATGTCTTTATTATCAAATGGTTTCTGTAAGTGTGGTAATATGGCTTATTGTGTTACAATGATAACTCTTCGTAAATGTCCTACTAAAGACTATCTGGTGACACCTAAACGCGGCTTTAGCTGTTCTTTTATTTCCTCCTGAAACGTGCGTAATCTAAGCTGCTCGCAGGTAAAACAAAAAATGACAAGTCTGCCAAGAAAAGAGTTACCAATCATATCAACTCACAGAAAATTTGACAGGTATGAGTAATTCACCTTATCCACATTGCTTAGTACAGGTTGGTTCCAGGAACGGATTCGGGCATGATTTACATAAGCAGAATTGCTTGTTGAACAATCGAACTAAATTAATTCCACGTAGTAAAGTAACAAGTAACATAACTATACAAGTGTATATACATGTAAACTACAATGCTATTAATTGGTTTTCTTCTGTTGACTTCATTGTTGAAATAGTATTACCTAAAACTTGAACACATCAGTCAATTGTTTTAATTCAAGAATTGTTATACATGTATATATATATATGCATGGAAGGGTAAAGCCGTGGCCCGCATTCAACGTACTTTTTCCATTACATACCGGTTAGAGAATTGTCTTACTAACAGTTCGTGTTCATGTATATATTCACGAGGTAGGCGAGACAACTCTTCTTCTAATGTGGACTGATTTGTTACAAATACTCTGTACTGTTAATGGCTGTGATTTATTATTTTACATTAAACACGCACAATGTTCTCTTCTTTTTGAAGACGAATGCGCCCTAGCTGTTTTATGTATCTGTTTGCAAAGATACTTGATATAATAACGTTATATTTATTAAACAATGTACTGTCGATTCCTCCTTTCAGAACTTATGAATAAGCGATATATATCGAGCCGCCATGAGAACATGTAAACCATATAAAAAGAACTTCCATTGGCTAGATATCCGAAGAGGATTTCTTGTGGAACCAATGAAACTGACTCAATTATTTATTCACGACTACGATATTGTTCTAACTAAATAACCCACGCTGTATAATGAAGGAACGAGCCGTAGTGGCGAGGGTATCCAACGATGTAAAACTTTACGAGTCAAGGACTCCATTCTACTACAAGTATGTTTATGAATACTGTACATGAATAAAGGTTCCTCTGATAACTGCAATACATGATTTGTGGTTTCTTTTGACTTCTGATCAATAAACGTTTATTAAACGATAGAACCTATGTATTCTGTTATTTATCAAGTGTGTTCACATAAATAAGTGAAGGTAATCCGACCCTCAAGGTCAGAAGTATATTGAAACATTATGTTAACTTTTAAGTCTGTTTGACGTTTAACCACAACAACATGTACCAGATGAAACCGTGCTGACCACAAATATACAATATATAATACATAATTTAGAGTATAGACATGGTGAGATGAAAAATGTGTATACTTTATTGAAGTGAGGACAGCAAAATGGTTCTATCTGCTTCTTTATTTAATTGCACTTAGAACCCTTTCGATTTCCCACTTCAAGATATCTTAAAACCACTAGCTGTGTAAGTAATCACAAACCAAAAGGAAAGCCCCATTAACGCATACATATGTCAAATGATAAATAGCCCTAAACCAAATAGGAAAAGGGGAGATAACTTGTCTACTCACTTTGGTGTGAATTATGCCATATCCTGTATAATAGAAAGTGTACATGAAAGTATTGACCACCACATATCAACAGAATAAACAACAAAACAATATAACACTTTTTAAAGTCTTTGCAATTTAATTTTCTCTTTTTTTTCATCATATAATTACACATTTACAAACATGGTTGGATAAAAAAATGATTGACTATATTAACACATTTGTTCATGATAACAGCACCATGTTCATTGAATGACTGTGCATTAATTTGTGTAAGTCAATGTACTTTGAACAATTGTAGTTTGAAATATGACATGTACATGACATTGTATTTACAAAGCCAGCACACTAACAAAACTAATATACTTGATCATTCTCAGAGTCTCGGCATTTAGACAACCTCTCAGGACACAACCCAATTGAAAATGGCAATACAATCGGTGTAAGACGTTATCCTATCGGACAAAATAAAGACAACTTCAAAATAGTTCTTAGTTCTAATCTCAAAATAGACACAACATTCAGCAAAACTTACCAGATAATGCTTGTATAATCTCAGACTTATAAACATCTAATTAAGGTCATCATTTTTATAAGACATGTTACTTTTGTGTTTCTTTAAAACAACATGTTATAATTCTTTAATCTATAATTATGTAGGTTTTTAATAAACTGGTAGATTATACTATTTAACAGTTAAAGCTGTGTGCCGACAAAGTTCTACAGGTCCTAAATGGCCTACTCATTTCTCAATACTATTGGGCTCATTGAAAAGCAATTCATACAGCTAAATATGAAAATGAAAGGGGTTAACAAACACATACACTTGAGTCACTTGTCCATTAAATACTAAACCATTCACTATCACACACAGGTACACTGGTTTAATTATGAAGGCAGCATCTGACATCTACAGCAAACACTCTCACATGAGTTATGATTATACACAGTTAAAGCACTTCTTAATGTTTTCACAAACACCAGTATGTGTATCAATCAAGCTTACTCTTATTTTGTATTTAACAGACACATAAAATGCAAAAAGGACAATTTTTCCTTTAGTTTACCTGTGGTCAGTTTGATAAATTATCCTTGGATAACTAATTGTACCATAGTACCTTAGCATGGTACATCGCTCTAGCATTGGTCAGTTTATCATACATAGGTGAGATATATTTATCAGTCATAGGACAGTTTAATGTTTCATGAAATAATTTGCTCATTGATGTTTTTTTTCAATGTGTATTGATATTTTGTACTAATGTAAGAGCAATACGAAAAGTATGTACAAGGACATGCATAACAGTGTTCTATAGGATTATGTTGAACCATTTTGCACTTGACCCTAAAAACTGAACATTTGTCCATATGTTACAATCAAGTTCAGAGTTAGACCAATCTCTGTTACAGTAAAACCAATAAGATGACGAAAAAAATATCCACCAAAATAATACACCAATTATTGTAACTGCAACCTAAGTGCCAATATCTGAAAGCTTTCTTGTACACTAACAACATAAGAGACTGCCATGCAATGCTCTCAATATTAACATATACACTGTACAATTTCATTGATGCTTCTTTCAATTATTTCACTTTTACAACTTTGATTGGTCACTTGTTATTTGGCACTTCCATCCATTGGTCCGTCACAATACATGTATGCACAAAACAGAATCATTTCTGTGAAAATACAACCGATCTGGAGCAACACTTGTTATTATTCACTCTGTTCATTTCTTTGTATTATGCTGAGGACACCAAGATGACGTCAAAATGCCCTTTGAATTGTTCAATTTAGATGAGAAATGACATCATTATGCCTACAAAAAAACAATTAATACATAGGTAAACAAGTGAAAATAATAACAGCATTACAATTCATTTACCAAACACCATAAAGTAAACCTGTCATCATAAAGGCAAAACTTGTAATGGATTCACCACTTAAACATTTACCACTACTTTAAGTTTCATTAAAACTTAAAAAGATTTGCAATAAATAAAACATGAAGTTCAGCAACCTAATACATGTAGTGAACAAAGTAACATTTATAACAGTTTTGGTTTAATTAAATACAAAGCAAACTTTCAGTTCACAACATCAAACAATGTCTATAAGCATGTATACCAAACACTGTGAAATTATATATATTCTTTGGCAAAGCAGTTTGTGGTTTCCTTTACAATACAACAAGTTCAGAGGCTAATAAATCGCTTTGTAATGCTTTAAACTTATGTATAAGCTGTTTTCGGTCTGTGTTTCAGCTGACCAATGAAAGCCATTGAAACAAGTGGCTAATGAATATTCATGTTTTCACAGTAGTCTACCTTGACCCTTCCACAAATGCATGCACACACAATGTTAAATCAGTTAAGTAGCAAACAGAGTTAGGTGATAAGAAACGGATAAGTACATTACAGCAGTCATGTCCTACTTAAAAATATACATTAAATTCTACACACAGTTCACATAGTCTCTGATGCAACACTATTGATTGAGAGTTATATAAATACAACAAAAAAAGCAACTTATTATACAGAAGCAATATGGAAACAACGCTTCACACACACGCTAAAGTTCTCTGCAAATAAATTACTGTGTACAATTTTGGGTAAATAAATATCAGTAAAACCCTGAATTGGACCCCAGAATATGTTGTACAAAGCAGACAAAAATTCCCTTTCTTCTTACAAATATCAAGTCTTAAGAGTATCTCAGGGGACGTTTATACTACATAATAATTAGAAGGTATGTTTTTAAAAAAAAGTAAATATAACATCAATACATGTACAATGATTTGATTAACAAAGTGTCACACCATAGACATGCAACATTCCCTTTCAATAGTACACACTTTTGAAAGAACAAGTATTTCAGATTGCCTTTCAACTGTTACCAGTAAGACAACCCACTTCTGGTCACAAACAGCTCATTTATAAGTCACTGAGATCAATATGGTCAATTACGACTTGATTCACTTTACATACTGACTCACAATTACGACTGATTCACTTTACATACTGACTCACAATTACGACT
>ENA-OREC01001402-OREC01001402.1-marine-metagenome-genome-assembly--contig:-NODE-1402-length-12131-cov-11.830927_pt1 | contig 12131 bp, 5 predicted proteins | sample MGYA00248626_ERZ508543 | MGnify/ENA primary metagenome ERZ508543 (study PRJEB26211, sample SAMN05518279) | marine metagenome | isolation source: Puget Sound, Washington, USA | host: Bankia setacea... | reverse complement strand
ACATCAATACCAAATCTTGCAAGTCATATAAAAGACATGAAGTATGCATTGATTAGATCAATAAAAACATCAGATTGGCAGGAGTATTACTAATAATTCAATGGTAGTTTAAGCGTTTCCATTTTAGATATATAGATTTAAAAGTGTTAACCGAAGTTGCATGTTTAACCTGTAGGGGGAGAGATTTCCAGATGGCAGTTCCAGAGTACATGAATGACTTACGAAAACGTTCGCAGTTAGGTTTTGGCGTATATAGTTGGTGCTGCCCTCTTTTGGATTTTTACAAGTTTATCTTCCAATTTAGAACTACAGTTACCCCAGATAATACAACAGAAATCAAGATGAGGTAAAATTTAAGAGTTGTAAAACAGTATTCTGTTCCTTCTTGATAAAAACACTTTTATTCTTCTCGACAATAAGAATAAATAAGAATTACACGTTTTTATAAGCTGATCAATATAAGCATTCCAGCAGAGAGTATTACTAATTGTATAGGTGCTACGCTTTCTCTTACTACTGATAATCGCAGCTTAATTTCGTTAACAGTTTTTTTATATTCCATACAATGACTGAGAATAAAAGCTGCTATTTTGACACATACATGTAATAAGAAATTCAGTTCGACCTTACATACGTCATGTAACATGCTTCCGTAACGGGAATAAATAGGGAAACATTTCATAAACATTTCATAATTCAAATCGGAATAATACTTGTACGAATGCTGATCACCTATACATGTCGTGCCTATAATGTTTTAGATGTCTATAATGCTTTTGTTTTATGCTCTAGAATGCGAATTTTCAACATGTATCCCTACCCCTTACCCTGACCCTAATCATAGCCCTTACCCTAACCATAATCCTGCTAAAATACGACCCAAACATGTGCTTTTAAAAGGAAAGAATGGTAAATTTAGTTGGCGGATTAATTGTAAACGTTAGTCCACTTCTATAATATACAGCTGCTGCAGTTATTTGAATAACGAAAACAGGTTCTGACCACATGCCCTTTCGACTCAGATTCGACCATCTCCAATAATGAGAACTATATGAATGCATTGTTAAGGGTACACTTGTGATATATAATCAGCGCTATGATAGTTTAAACACCGCAACTATATTAAAACCCGATAAAAATAAACAATATATGTGACATTTGTCTCAACGAAATCCCAACCTGGCTTTAGATAAGTGCATAACAGCCTTCTCGAATAATCAAACCAAATAAAATCGCGCACGCATCTAGATAATAGACATCATAAAAACAGCACTTACACACTACGAGCCCGCTATTTTTATATTGAGTGTCCATTTTTATTTTCTAAATGCTATCCAGTACTTAAGTTAAGTCGTCAGATGTGGATACTTATTTTTAGATTCAGTATCACACCAATAGTGAATATGTCATACATGCGACAATAACGCACCTTTTCACTATTTCTGACCAAAGCTAACATCTCTGTTGAAATCCATATTTTGGACCCTCCGTGAATGGGTATGTCATGGTTAATGATCAAGCGGCTATATTTACACAGTCTGTGACAAAAATAGCTAACTTATGGTCGCCATAGAAACAAATGCACCTGTTTCGTACTAAAATAACGTAAACAAAAGTAACGCCCTCAATCGTTTAAACAAATATGTAAACATGCATATTTACAAGCTGGGCAACTTTAACTAAAACGATTTTGATAGATACACGTCATGCAGTACCCATTGCATATGTGTCCTTCTTGCGAAAGGCAACATGCAATAACATGAATCAAGTGAACATAATGACAATATTCTTAATATATCCCGATAGCTAAGGTTGTGTCTAAATAACTTCACAGTGACATCATGGAGAAACGACAGGGAAGTTAGTTTCACCTACGTGTACCAGAGCTCTTATTATATATCTTGGCTAACTACTTATATCCTACGCATTGTTACGACAACTCATCTATGTGTGATATAATGCTCAAGCAAAGACTATATGACAGAAATGACGTATCTGGCTTTTTAATGTCAATACCTAAACGTCATTTATGGCCGTGCGACCCATCCTTCTTTCTGGCGGGGCTGTGTCGAGAGCTTGCTATACATGTACTCTCAGACAAAACGAAATATCCACCTATCAACTGTTCCGCTCTCCTTATCGCTCACTTTCTTCATTGTGTTACACGAACTTAAGTACCATATGGACATCGAACCGCCATATAGTAATTGAGTATATAATTATGTCGGGTAAAGCATGTTTAATTTGCAAGGTCGCGGTGCTTAATGTCATAGACAAACCTTCGTGTCAGACATACCTACTTGCATTGGTTATATAACTAATTTTGTTCATGTCAACCATTCCCAAATATAGTACACGTAATGAGGAATGCTGCTTTTTGAATGCGCGATATTTGGTAAGGACACACATATCATGATTATTTGTATATCATTTGCCACTGTATGTATGTGGTTTGATAAACGGGATGATATATACAATATATACATGAATTGCAGACTATTGCAGTCACCATCCTGTATACATATAATTTAATGCGATCTAAAGCCTGCCACATTTCTCCATTTAATCCAATCAAGTCCTTGTAAATCATGTTAGTATCATACTATTTACTTACACACGGAAATCGCTGAGACGTATTTATGACAGGCTTAGAGATAAAACGATGGTAAGTAAATATAAATGTACTGCCGGTTCTTGTAGGGAATGTCCCGCAACAATACAGTTTCTGAAAGCTCAGACATGTGTTGTATCATTCAGAATAGTCCATACACAACTACTAGCGGAACACCACGGATACTACAAACAGCAGGTTGTTAATATTTCCTAAAATCCTACCCTTCTTAATTGATTGAAAGGTTCACTTGCTTTTCTATTAGCGAGATGAAACATCTAAAATCTAGTCATTAAGGCCTTGGTCCCTGTATACTTATCGCACCACAATTGTACGCTTTATAGGAGAGTGACAACACGCAACCAACATGGAGGCAATGAAATGAATTATACGCCTTTTTCTGATTAATCATAACCAGAGCATGGACCGAAGAAAATGTGGCCTAATATAAAAGCCCGGTCTTCGCTTGTACCATAGCATTCATAACTCCAACTTGTAAAGTGCGCTGTACATTCCGTTAACTGTTGAAGATCCCAGTTGTGCAGAGACGCCAGACATCAAATAACCCAAGTACAGAAGACCAAGGACAACGCTAGACATGGCTCAAAGATTCTTGTTAGTTGGACTTTCCATACTGTGTTTGAGTCTTGCTTTGTCCGTAACACAAACAGAAGCAAACTATTACGGAAAGAGAGGTAAGATCACTTTATGTTCACTTTGTTAGTCCATGGTACCACTATGTGTAGTCACATCATTTGTTTCAGACTTGTTGCAATGCAGATTTTCAGATTTTACCATTCGTGCAATAGGATCTAGGATAAAGTACATCTAATGTTGGTACATAGGTTGCAGTAATAACGCGTACTCAATACCATATGTACCTTTATGGTGAAATAAAATACCAAAAAGCAGCCACAAGCTAACAAAGCGCAGTATGTAGATTCATTAAGGGAACTCTGAGATAAAAGCTTATATATTGACACAATACCTTTCTTATGTAGCTCATTTTAGCTTATTTGAACTGTATTGCTAGACGTATTAATCATACCAGCATCATAAGAGGTTGCGTACTAATACTCGGGTAACTGTGCAATCGTCAGACCTTTGTCGGCATTATGGTCACAACATCTCTCATTTTAAGGCGACACGTTTAGCGTCATATATACAGTCCTCAATACATACTTTGCTGTTTTTGATCTGTAAGGTGGGTAATTAAGTTGAAGCCACGATGCAAAACATGTGTTGACGGAATGCGAAATGTTAAAAGTATTTTCTATTCATGGGTGCTACATTAAATGTCAATTTTTGATTACACTTTAGACATTTCTTATTATGAACGGGATTGAAAAATGTCATTTGCGTAAACAATATAAGATTACCGTTAAACAAAAATGATTCGAAGACATAGACGTAATAGTATACTCTTGTCACCTGCATGAATTCGTAATAAAGCATTCAGTAAGATATCGTTAGAATATATCCCAATAACGATACCATATCTCGCACTGTAAATACGACATGAGAACAATTTGTATCGAACACCCTAGTTTACTCATATTTAATGGCTTTGAAAAGTACATGTTCATCGGCCAGAATATATACATTGTAGACTGTTAAGTACTTATCTGTAGAACGTTCATATACAATTCATCTCCAACGGTATAATATCGCCTTCTCCAAACTCAAATATGCATGCTGGTAATATTCGTGTGTGTGACCTGTCAACTCAAGTTTCATGTCATAGATTTGAGATAATACATTTTCTATTCTGTTATTTCTAAACAATCCCAGCCATGCAGAACGAGTCATATGTACCTAAACATCAGCCTGGAAGCATAAACGCTCACAGCTCGATTTACTCTTGGGAACCCCGTTGTACCTAGCTTCTGGAGGCTTGTTCAACAAAAGATCCATTTAGAGTACACACCACATAACCTTGTTTGTATAGTACTTATTGAACCATCCATTTAACCCAAAATGTGATAGACCATTAGACTAAGTTACTCAACAACTATTTGTCATTGTTGGAGAAGTTTAGAGACCAAATGTTATTTAATAATACTTTCCCAGACGCATACGTTGCACAATACTGCAAGTAATCAAATTAACCCTTTTATAGTATAGGCTCGGTTCAAACGATCACAGGAAATTATCAACAATAAAAAATACTACCAATACAATAAAATGGAATGAACTTTCATATCAACGTTTTACCGCACATTTTACCGTCCCTGGGGCAAACTCGGTAGTAAAACAAGCGATTTTCAAAAGACCAAATTAACTTAATAACTAACACAATTAATGACAATAAATGCGTACTAAAACTTTTGTCGTGGAATAAACAACAGAGTATCTGATATTAAACTGTGAATGCGTGGTATCAATAATTGGACTTCACGTTTGAAAATCCTATGCATGCCTAAAACAATACGATAGTACCTGCATACTGATTTCCCAAAAGTATCCATTACGTCACACCAGTGGCTGCAGATATCTGGTATATAACACAAAGGTAAAACCAATCGGAGAATAGTTATACGCTCGTTGGTTAGGAAGACTTGGATGCCGCAATAGTAACAACAAAAGGCAAACACGGAAGAAAAAAACAATCAGCAGTTATTGGGAAACAATTGGTAACAGTAATACGTTAACTAGTGAAGAACAGGTGTAACAGTGAAACCGAACAGAAATACCACCAGAACTAGCAGAACGAATCAACTGAAGCAGGAACAAGACACAGGACCAGCAAGAACTTACGCGCATAATATATAACTCTATTTGTAAGGGCAGGACAGTTAAAATTTAACAATAACAATGGCTAAAGTGACTGTAACGAAAGGACTTGTGGTAGCTTTATTATTTATAGTTTTAATTTCACTCATCACACCGACACATGCGAATTGGTACGGCAAAAGAGGTATGTATTTGTTGCATTTTTACAATCTGATATATTGTTACTTTTGAAATCTAGTTTATAGACGTTTAGTGAAAATTGATTAAATATCGCTTCGAATACATGGACGTATTGTCGTGCAATAACCGGCTAACATTAATAGTTTTGTATAAGGCAAAATAAACCATTGGCAAATTAACAAAGATTGAAACTTAGGGGCGATAAAGACAGGCGTTCTTTGGGGGCAAACCTGCTTAAACGTTTATGTAGGCTTAGTTAATATCTAGGTGATCTTAATGTGCATAATGTAGTGTCGGAACAAGACTAGTTGTGGTTAAAATCTGCATCAATGGAGAAAATGAGCAGCGATAATAATTCAAGATTCTTATCTAATCAAGTGATGACATTCAGAGGAATGCGTGACCAAACAGATTATAGTTCGACTTTAGTTATTGAAATTATACACGGCATTGAAAAGTTGAAGACATGATATATCTAGACAATGGTGATCGCCCGCTTGCTGATACATTCGTTTTTATAGTACACATTTGCTGATACCTTCGTGTTTATAGTACACGTTTGCTGATACATTCGTGTTTATAGTACACGTTTGCTGATACATTCGTGTTTATAGTACACGTTTGCTGATACCTTCGTGTTTATAGTACACGTTTGCTGTGCCGTATTTACATGTTTTATAATTATCTATAGTGTGTTTGTGTATACCATCTTTCATTATCAAGTTTATTTAAATACAGATGTAAAACAACGTTATAAAAGATATTTGCAACAACATTGTATAGTTATCATGTCTAGCGAAATAGATGCCGGATTTTTCATAATGACAAGTAAGGTCCATGTTAAAATGCAAATATACTACTTTTTGGCTGTTGACAAGAAAATAACTACCCGGTATGTATTGTTTAGACATAGTTTGCATTATTTATATCGAAACAAAACGCGTGCACATACGGCTTACACAGCTTGAATATCTTTGGGCAATACTGATATTACAGTTTTAAGCTACAAGTCGTTTGGTCGACAAAGTCGTGTGTAAACAGTAATACTATTCATACATGTGCCACTGCAGTATAATTATTTGATACTTTGTGTTAGCAATGTATATAACCCGTTACCAAAACAACATGCCGCAAGACAAACCGAAGTTATTCAAGAACCCAAGTACAGTAACAATCTGAGCAATCACGTCACTTTCTGACTATTCGGTAATAGTGACGGACCGACGTGCTGTAACCACCCGTTTAGTTTAGGTTTCTCGGCCATAAATAATAACACTATAATATAACGGCCGTATTTAGTTAGAATATCACATACACGTTACTGTACCTTTGAATTCAATTAGATGCGAATGAAAGTGAACCCACGTACCCCACTAACGTATAGACATTAGATGTTGTAGGCGAACTGTATTTGTTGTACGCATACATCGATAAAAAAGTGTATTCTTCAATCAATTACTGGCACACACCCTTGAGCCTTTAATAATATCAGTACTACATGAACATAATGCGGTACAAAGCAACCACACAACTAGACTATAATGAATATTAAACGCGTAACGAATTAACAATCGTATATCTCTTTGAATGTAACGCAACCTACCTTTCTAATAATAATGTCAACGCTTTACAACTCAGCATTATCTTTAGAACCGAGATTTTAACGCTCTCTATGTGTTCATTCCATTTTTTTCAATATAACTTTTGTTAAAAAGGAAAGGTGAATAAAAGACTACCGCGGTGCATTTCAATTCCGCCTTTGTACGGTATTCTTCTTCGGACAGTCCTTTTATATGGTGGTCACAAAACCCATATTATTGCTTTAATTTGGCTAGGATTGGTAGTTTACAACTAAATAAAGAAATATCAATGTATACGTATTTTGATTAATATTCTTCTTCGAGCACTATCTTATTCATTCAAAAAGTACCTAGTAGCAAATGAAACTCATTCACATCAGAAGGGCAATAAGGGTATTAGTATGAATGGAAATGCGAATTGAAGCTTGCGCTTAACACAGGTGAAGTACACACGTTGACAACCGCATGTGCAAACCAACATACACGGCAACGTAGAAGCTTTTTCTAAATAAAAAAAACAACAGTGAAAACTTAGCAATTGTTTCGGACAAGATGCGTGTTGATATAGAACTTAAATAGCATATTTGGTGCAATAACTATTCTGTAATATATAAACAAACACGAAACTATGTTATGTTATACGGTGTTTTTGATGTCCAATATGATATATATTATAGCAAATGGTGGTTAGACTTACACATTTAAGCTAAGTCGAAACACGTTGAACATCTTTCCGGTTTGGTCTCTGAAGTCCTAGGCGCCCTATACCTGTTCCTTATTTACTCTTCTTTATGTTAAACCATTTTGCCCTACAAATACAGGAACAAGTTGTGCATGTTGCCCTTTAGTGTAAATGTGATATCACTAACTACGATTCACATGTGCGTGCTTATATGGTTGCGGTTATAATTATGTAATCAAGCAATCACTGTCGAGAGGCTCAGTATTAAAGTTACCAGACATGTAAAACTGAAACGATAAATAACGTTGCGACTTTTCGGTTATGAGCGGTTATGTTTCATTAACTTTCAAACGGTTTTATGGTTATTAATTAGTGTGTTGACTCAAGAGACGTAGGTGCGTGTACCATTATGTAATTACCTTGAGCAGTAACACTATCATTCTGCTTAAGTCTTCATCTGTCACAACCTAAATTTGTTTTAAAGCTCAATGTGTCTAAAGCTTCTAACTCTACTAAAACTCACAGTTAAACAACATAATCTGACATTTGACAGGATTTAACCGACGTTGAAAATAAAATCATTGTCTACAGCAGTAGTTAGCAATACTTTGATTCAGAACCATCTGTGTTCATACTAACAGAAAAGACTTCTACATATTTACAACCTCTTTATCGTTTTAGTAGGGTTCACAGAAAACATACACACAAAGTTGACCATTTGTCGTTGAAGCATACAGACAACGTATGGCAAAAACCTAACCCAAGAAATGTTTTTTACTTGTAGCAATGTAATAAAAGCGCCAAAAACAAACACATTTAATACATATTTATATTGTAATATGATAGTCAATACATTGATTGAACTTATACATAGAATACTAGTTTGACGAGAAAATGAAAACATTACTTTAAACAGTCTCTTATGTTGCACGCCATTCAGGCACCTTTTTACAATTTTCAATTAAAAAACGTGAATACTTCTGAAACAGTATATGCTTGTACGTATCAAAATATATGTACACACGTCAAACCGTAAACGTCACAAATACTTATTAGAGTACAGGTTTTGTATGTAAGCACGTCGAAGCTTTGTAATTAAAGTTAATGTTTCCAAAGATCAAAGCACAGTGTGTCCTGAATGTACACATTGTGCAGCACACATGACATTAACAGATACGCTGTATGTTTCAAGAACTTAAATATACTCGTTCATGTCGTGCTCATCGACACTACATAAACGGACAAACTCATCATCACCAAACCACCAACAATGAAAAGCAAATTTAGAACAAACAAGCAGTTTGTAACATACAATTTAGTATAATAAAATGTAAATTGGTTGACCGGACGTTGGCAGAAAAATACAATTAGCTTTTTGGACGCGAATTTAGTGTTGTCTTTTACACGCATACTATTTAGTCGGACCCTTCGTATACTGATTATTATTTGATCATAAAACAGAAATAAATTGATATACCTTTAAATTAAGGGGTCAAGTCACTTCAACATTAGTCTCATTTCACTGTCGAATTATTCTAGTTGTATTACAGATATATGTTTCAAGAACTTAATTTATACTGCATACTCAAACGTATAATAAGATGTCTTTTACTTTGGATGCGTGCTTTACATGGTTTGAACATATCAATAAATTTCTACTTTACTGTAATTCGTCTGCAATGCGTTATAGGAGAAATCGTGATGTATCTACGTCAATTATAAAACTAACCTTTTCGATTTAATTTTCACATAAAACAAGTTATAGATGTTTCTTTCATCTTCTTGATCAAACTTTATGATAAGGAACGGTTATACATATGTAACATCTCTTCCAACGATAGTTACCCACTCTTACTGTTCCTAAGTCGGATTAGATCAATACTTTTAATAAGATTTGAGAACCCAACCCTCAATGCCTCCTCAAATGTACAGTCTTTGGTTCAACACAAACTATGCAGAGTATTATAATTTAATTACGTACAAAGTATTTACTAAATTGGTCGCCTGTTTTTATGACTTGAAAAGGGGAAAACTTTGGCTTAGAGAGAAGCAGAAGGTGGAAATTGGAAATATTGGCTATATACTATCTACAGTAATCAAAAGAGGAGAGAGTCAGAATCGTAGAAACTGGGAAAAATACGGAAAACTGGCAAACCTATATCCAGCTGGCTTTTATGCTTGCCATTTTCCCGTGAAATCGTCTTATACGGATTATAGTCTGCCTACTACTATTTAGCGCTGGATGATTATTTCTAGGCTTGATTTAAAGTTGATTTAAGTATACAAGGTGTGGCCCATCAGATGAAACATTGTTGCATCGCTACACTTGTACAGAAAAGCACGTGGACAACAGAAGGAGACGTATTGGGTTAGCTACAGGTGTATACATATTTGTAAACCGTCTTGTAATGAGTTCGCAAACAAGTAAACCCACTTCAGTATTTTTATTTGTCCACTGTTTACACGTAACACGTATTCAGGCATTTTTTTAAATATAAGTGAAAGGTTGTGTATGAAATAAATATACGAATTACAACAAATTGACCGTTCAATTTCCATATGGATGTGTTTTGTTTCTGATTGGTTATTTGTTTAACTTACATACAATATAAGAATGACACTATTGTTATATTACTTCATAGGAACACGTTCGTAAATAGGTGTGCTGTCTCTAATTACTGCCGTTTAAGTATACATTATATTACGAAATCAGAATGCAAACAAGTACGAATCAAACGGATAAGACCACACTGTCGCCGAAATACAACTCTTTTAGCGATAGAACGATAATACATTTCTTACCGCCGTCGATGATAGTAGAACACCACGACCGATACATCGGCTATTTAATTAGATTGTTCTCAACTATAAACGTTCGTTTGACCACATACTTCAAATTAAAAGGAAGGCATGTATGAGTGTGTGATAAATGTTATTATATGATCAAGTCATGCATTTGACACATTGGGTAAACATTGAAACCCTTTACTTGTGTGTGAACCTTTGACAACCGGATTTTTGATTATATACTTTCCTCTCAGGTTTCTTGTTAAAAGTATGTGGTTTGACGTTTAAAATAATGTTAACCACCCCCCCCATCGCATCTGAGCCATAAAGCGAAGACATAGGTCCACGAACAACCTCAATACGTTCAATAGCAGAAGCAGGTAACCCACTCAGTTCAAAATCAGAATGTGCAATCACGCTATTGCTTGAGCTAATGCGACGGCCATCAACCAAATAAAGCGTATGATCGACAGGCATACCTCGAATACTGATTCCGCTACGAGTTCTTCCCACTGATGTGACTGTGATGCCAGACTCGGCGGTCAGTGCATCAGCAAGATCATCGGCATTTCGAAGTTGTAGCTCTTCTCGAGCTATAACCGAAATACTAGCAGGTGCCTCTTGCAACGCAGTTTCAGATCTACTCGCAGTAATCACCATCGTTTCTAGATCAGAAAACTCTTCAGCATTAACAACTGACGCTAATAACACAATGGAAATACTCGAGCACAACACACTATTTTTTTAACTTTCATTACAATCCTTCTCAATCATTAGTATTAAATTTGAAACTACGTTTTATATTTCATAGAGCACGATGGAAACGTCCCATCTAATTTAGGTCAAACGTCACCTTTGCTCTACGAACAAAACTAAAGATGTCACTCTCATCAAAAATGATATGTTATGTCATATCTTTTAATGGCATCAAGAAGAAAATGTGCTTTCATTGCAGAGCAGGTGGAATAAACGGCGTGCATATTGAATAGATGTACAAAATCAAAATACTTTTAGCCTGTTTACCATTCGAAATAGCTACAGGTCATCTGGAATAAATATCTATTTTAATAAATTGGTTGACATTATTTTCACAATACATAATGATATGATATATCATCATAATTATACTTAAGGCAGGAAAAATGAAAGATCAGCTAGGTGCAATGTGTTCAGGATTGTGTATTGTCCATTGCTTAGTCACGCCAGTCATATTGGCACTGGGGGTGTCAGGTATTGCTGCGACCATTCTTTCGGCAGAATTATTTCATCAACTTTTAGTGATGCCTGTATTACTGTTTCTGCTATTGACGGTAATTCAGTCCTATAAAGTACGGGGTGCATCAGCTCATTTATTAATCGGTGTGATGGGCGCCGCTTTATTAATAACCGCGCTAACGCTATATGAAGAGCATGAAGTCATGCTCACCCTCATCGGGGGAGGCTTATTAATAATTTATCACGTAGCAAATTTACGTCTTCAACATAGACGTAAAGCAAATCAATTAATCATGGATGATGTAACGTCATAAACGCTCAATTTACACTCAATATAATCTTT
>ENA-OREC01001401-OREC01001401.1-marine-metagenome-genome-assembly--contig:-NODE-1401-length-12133-cov-13.559141_pt1 | contig 12133 bp, 2 predicted proteins | sample MGYA00248626_ERZ508543 | MGnify/ENA primary metagenome ERZ508543 (study PRJEB26211, sample SAMN05518279) | marine metagenome | isolation source: Puget Sound, Washington, USA | host: Bankia setacea... | reverse complement strand
CATGTTGAGAGGTGAAAGTGTCTTAAGTGGTATTGAATAGAGAAGCAGATAAAACCCTTTTGTATTCATCATTTGAGTTTTTTTAATTTGAAAGATATGTAGTTTAAACTTATTTTTTTTCCTTTTTTTTTTTACATAATTATATACACAAACACATACAACTTAACACAAGACTTATAAACAAAAGAGTAAAAGGGTTTAGCCACAAGGTCTAAAACTTATTTACAGCTCTCCCCTTACTTATTTACGGCTCTCCCCATTTAAAAGATACATGTCAAAAGAATGACTCTTTATTGTGGCCTTTAATGATTTTACCTGAGTTCAGTTAAAATTTCAAAAACCCTAAAACTATAAAGTCGCCTTCAAACTTTATGTGTTAACCTGTTATATTTCTTAAATTCTAAAACAATTTCACCCATATTGACTGAAAAGATCTAAACAAACTGAGAATAAAGGAAGTTAGATGACAGAAAGAAAACTGAAAAAAAGTCTGGTGTAAGTAATTATGTTTTCAGCCTTGTATTGGAGACGCTTGGTGTAAAATAAAACCGCACTCCATTGTCACCCAAACTGACTGCAATTTACCTCTGCTTTTATATAATGGTCACATGATCTCTTCAAGTCTTTGTCGTAAATTTTCACTGTCAATGGCAGGCAGTAGAGTCAATATTTATTCAATTGGTAAAAGCTTTAATATAGACATAGCAATTTTTTTATTCTCTATCATATTGTATTGATGGCTTTGTAAAACGGCAGGTCATTGGCGAGGTATTCCATAGGATAGAAGCTCCAGGCAATGTTGATATCTCTGATGCACAGCTGAATGAACATTTGTGATAGTTTTTATCAGAGTAACAGGACATGTTGAAGGGTTAAAACTTGACTTTTAACTGTACATGAAGGATATAACTATAGTTTTAGGACTTTCTAGCCATATATGGTAAGTGTTAAGTGGACTGCTTGAAATCTGAGTGTATCGTTGACTGTGTAGGAAATCTGTAGGGTTGTGATAACTGTTTGCTTATTACTTTCAATTATAGATTGTGAAGTTAGTGTGATTTACGGTAGAAACAGAAATTGACTTGCTAGGAACTGATTATCTGATAATATTTCGATGTATTGATCACGGATGTGTATAATAGGCGGCACACTTCTCAACAGTTGATCATTTAACCTGATACCATTCACCGTGTGGGTTTACATTGACAAGCATTTGTTTTCCTTGTTGGCTGATGTTCTGCTTTACAAGTTGACAATTGTTTCACATCGAGATCAGACGTACTACTGACTAGGAGACTGACTTGCCACCCGAGAGGTTTTAAGTCACGCGTATTGGAGCTGGTTTTTTCTCTGTCAAGGATATTTATAGTAACACATCGTTGGAGGTTTTTCACCAATACCTGTGGATCGCAGCTTAATATGCTCAGTGTTTGTTGTGCCTGTGTATAATGTACGTAGCTTACAGTTACCCTCTGGGACAGCCTGCACTTTCCGCGTTAGGAGCTCATACCCCGTTACAAACAGCCGAGTTGCCCGCACAGTACTTTCCAGCTGTGACAGCGCCATCTATAGCTGACCCCTACCTTGTACCTGTGACAGCTGCCCATCAGCAGTTACCAGCTGCAGCAGCCACCACCTATCAACCCCTTACTCTTGCAGTGTGTAGAAAGGTAGGCCCTGTTTTTCCAACCACTCTACAGCCATACTATTCTGTTTTAAAGTACCATTCAGTAGCAATATACATGTACTGCCAAATCTGATAAAACGCATAACTAACCACATGGTTTGAAGTTGAAATGAATGCTATGTATTTGGGCTCTTTTTCGTTTAACCTCCCCCAAAAAACAAGGAGTAATACAAAACTAATAAACACAAGGAAAAATAAGCTGGAATGTACAGGGTAGTCATTTTGTGTGGGTAGTTTGTTTAAATGGTGTAAACAGATCTAGATTTCAACTGGCCTTGGTTAGCCCTGTATTATGTATGTGCAAGGAAGTTAAAAATCCGTCTTAGTTTTTCGCTTGTACTTCTCTTTTTTTCCATCCTTGGCCAACTTTACAGGAGGGTACTTTTTCATAGGTTTTTCATACTTTGTTGAATGTATAGTGATTTTGTGTGTGTAGGACTTAAGGGAACAGGTATCACCTAGGACCTATCAAATACACCTGATACAGTGTCAAGTTACTGTCATGAAAGTGTCCCTACATACATGTTGTAACTGCACATGTGTTTGTGAGAACTTGATACACCTGGTACAATTTAGAATGACAGGTCTCTATGCTTGTATACCCCAAGTGCTACTATGAAACCATAAACACTACTACAGTAATAACTGTTGTCATTAAGCATGTGTACAAAAGTTTAGGGCACAACATTTATCAAAACTTCTACACATCCTGCTTCTATGGGGTATGGTAAAACTCAAGAAAAAATGTATTACAGATTTTAAAATTTCCACTTGTCCTGCATCCAAAATTACTTGTCAGGGTGATAGGACGAGTGAAATGCTGTATGCTGCAGTTGTTTTAATTGTCATTTAGAAGTACATGTACACCAACTTTGTAAAACTTGTGTCACCTTTATAATCTGTGTATGTATGGTTTAATGATAGAAGTATGATCCATATAGTATTCATGAATCATATATTTATATTTTCTTCTTACATGTTCCCTCAGTATATTTTTTTATCAGAGACAGTGACATTTTCAACAGTATGTGGTAATAGTCAGTGAGGTCAAATTTTCATTTTCCACATTATCAAACTTTCTATGATTAGGTTCCAAGAATAAAAGTTTGCCTACAGTTATAATACCAGATTGGCAATTATATTTTCTAGTATAGTTGGGTAGTTCAAAGTACTGATTAATGAGTTTTATGCGGTTAGATGCATGTTTATATGTATTTGTGGTCAGAATAGCTAGGTTTTATTATATATCCGTAGGTTTATCTGCCAAATATCAAACGTTTTTCCTACTGCTCTGTTGATTCGTATGATGCTAAAGTTTCTTTTCGAAGTCTTGGCATAAAAGATATGATATACTAATGTATTTATGAATCTGTGACTGCTGCTGACTTAGAGTTTCTACGTTTTACATTGACATCTGAATTGCTCTTTTCATATTTGTTGGCCTCATCTGTTAAATGCCATCTTCTAATTACTCTGCTTTTAATTTGTCATGACTGGAAACTGACTTGCTTTGAGCACCAGTTGTCATGTATTCTCTATTTTTGTTGGGTTGTTTTGGGTTTCATGTCCCTCGCTGGTTAACTCAGATTTTAATACTTGCAAAGATTGCCTAATGTTTGGTTATTCAGGGACAGGTTGAAGGTTTATAGGGAACTGTTTCATCTCTGGAATTCTGATGTTAAATCTCACTTAACAATACCGGATCCTTTGTGGTTAAGATGGCAATATGTACGTTATATGAGCATGGATGGATCATATGACAACTAGGTGGAAACAATTATGACTCGCAGTACATTCAGAAATCACACCTGGCCTCACATGTACAGACTATTACCGATGTCCAATTGTTTTTGCAATGCTACAAAGTGTTATTAATGGTAACAACATGCATGTATTATATCACCATGGCAACAAAAACGTATGACAGAAATGGATACGATGAATACATGATGAATACAGTTACAGGCGATTGAACTATGTAATATAAAGCTAACTTTGTTGGAAAGTCCGTGCTTAAGAACTCCAACAGTACCATAATCATGTGACTCTTGTCCTACCACCATGAAGGTCTATAGCGACAACTACAACAGCAACAAACGGTGGTAACAGAAAAAAGTACTCAAGTTTCATGGGTCATAAGTACTGAAGTACCATATTTCCTATAGTAAACTCTGACAGATTGATATATGAGTGTAAAAGAACCTTGAAAAGGAGTAGAAAGTAAAATGAAAGGTGTGAGTTGAGTTGCCAGTCACAAAGTTGTAAGACATTGTTAGATTGTTGAGGTAGTTGTCTTTAGATCTTATAAGGGTGGTGCTCCAATCTCACTGTACTCTCCACCTTTGGAATAGTGGCTTTGGCTCATCTGTTTGGTTTGTATACTTGATGAACTTTAGTTATAAACTTGTTAGTCAGAAATTATTGAACTTAGTTGGTGATGTTCGTGTAAAGTACAGAGTGAATTTGCTGCATTGTTCAATAGCACTTTGAACCCTTTTGTTTTGACCCCTTTGCCGTCATTGATAATATAGATAATGTTGTTGATATATAATCTGGGCTTTGTTGCCTAAGCACTTGCATGAGACCTGTTACATACTGCTAGCTTATGGCTACTTCTCTTTTGCCATGTGTAAGTTGATTATTCAATGTGGTACACTTGTTTGAGAGGTGTGAGCATCAATCTTTTATTTATTGTAACTGTATCCTTACCATTTACACCCTTACAATCTAACACTCCTGCCTCTGTTTGGTTTGTACAAATGTGTTCTATGGAAGTATTAGAATATGATTATTTACTAGTATGCGGCATACACTTCCCATATCCCCATCAGCTGTCTGTTTGTCTCTGCTTTAAGAATTTGATCCACCAGTTTGATTAATATCACTATCGATGGCTTCTCTATTAACACAAGCTAGAATTAAGTAGCGCTGAATGTATATCTGTGTCATGTTGATTAGGCTGTATAATTATAGAACACTCATCAGTGATATGTAAACAAGATAGGCGAAAAGGCAATAGGAAACTCATATCAGAATAGCACAAAACTTAATTCTAGAAACATGTTAGCAACTTTTATATCATATTCTGTTGCTCAAAATTATAGTACTGACAAAAAACAAACTTTCTCTGTGCTGCTAAGGCTTGTTTACATCCTTGTGCCCTTTTTACAGTTAAAAGTTTCACTGTTAAATTGCCGGGCTCCTTCGTAGGGATTTGTTACAATAATTTGTTAATTTGGGTGTAATTTAGGGTCTCTTGATTCATGTCCCCTACTATCATTCTCGGGTATATGGTAACAAAAGATTATGGGTGTTGATCTTTTAAGGGCAAAGCTGGTGGAAAATGGATTGAATACTGGTGTAACTTTAGGGTTGCTTGCGTGGTTTAAGCTGTTCTTACCATAAATAAGTAGCTATGAGAGATGTGATATTCCTATCAGCTCCAATGAGTAACAAGTACAGAAAAAATAGAAAATTCTAGCGTCTTCAACAAAAAAAAGAGAGATAAAAATGACAAGATTTACAGAAAAATATCACACTTATAGATACTAGTGACCTTACTGGTAGAATACAGCTTTTTGGGTTGAATCCCTTAAGTTATAATGTAATGGATGGACTCCCTTAATGGGCTTAACATTCTGAGAGAGGTGTTAGGATTTGTTGTATATGTAAAAGTTTTAAAAGGTGACAATGCTGTGATAATTGACTGGTAATTGGTGGGTGAGTGTCAACTACTATTGTTGGGAGGAAACAACTGACTTGCTTTAAATGATGATGTGATAGGCTCTGATTGGTTTAAATGATGATGTGATAGCCTCTGATTGGTTTAAGTGATAGTGAAACTAAAAGCTTGACTCGAACCTGTGACTGTTAATTATCACTGACTGTTGGCATATTTGTATTGAATTGAAGTTTATACTTTCAACCCAAAGGCATTTTTTGTACTGATAACATTTGGTTATAATACAAATACCTAAAACATGTGAAATGAACTTGTTGCTGACTATTTTATAGCAGGTAAAACAGATTGTATGCATATTTTGACAACATGCTAGGATGTAGTATTCAGGTGTTATGTACAGCAAAAACAAGGTTAAGATATCAAAAATAAACGAAATGTGTGCTGATCTTTACTGATAAGACCTGAACAGAAAGATTTATAAAGGCTATTAAATGCTACAAAACAAATATTTGGAATGACATAGACTAGGAACAAAACAAGAATGAATCCAGCCCCCATTGATGGTTGGAGAAAGATATGTTTGAGCATGTACATCTATCGTTAAACATGTGTTCATGCTGTCGATTGAACACTTCAACTTGAAAAATCAACTAAAAATGTGGTTTGGTAAAACTTGTGGAAATCATCGACCAACACGATTCTGATTGACCATAAATCGTTGAAAAGCATATTCATTATATAAGTGTAAATATTTGATCTATATCCATACAGCAAGCATTGAATTACAGTGAAAATCTGATTGTGTGTACCCAGCCAGTGGTATAGGAGGTTTGTCTATAGGTTGATTCTCGTTAAATACTTGTGAAAAACCCCATAAATTTCAAATTCTCCCATACACCATTTGAAAACATGATTTTGAATATATCTTTATCTGCCATCATTGGTTTAATGATAAAATTATGGCAGATAATAGCGATAGAATGACGATCCATTGTAAACGAAAATGACTGTCGAATTACCAAGTACTTCTGCTTTAGTATCAACACAAAGAGAAAAATCGTAGCTGGATAGAATAATTTAAATTGAATGGGGTTGTTCAATAATAGAAGAGGACACGTTTGGTCTTGGTTGTAGTAAAAACAGGTGAATCACATAAAATCAGCGTATATACAGCCATTGAAATAGAGACATTAGTTCACTCAGACTTGTACAATGCTTTATGCAAAGGACTGAAAGCTTGTGTTCTCACATTCAAAGAATAAAACGGAAGAAAATAATGGAAGACTTGCTTGTACTTTATAGGCTGAGAGCAGTACAGTTTTAAGTACCATTGAATAAGGAAAGAGATAGAAGCTTGATTGATGTTAGTCCTCTATTTGTGTCCTAAATAGGGGAATGGCGTAGTGTTTGTAAAGTATATCTGTCTTGTCAGTATTGAATCAGCTGTAGTCTTCCTTAAGTCAGAATACTGGAGAGTAATGATAAGTAGCTGTCCAGTTTTAACTATGACACCTTATTGAGAATGTCACATCCATGTAATAGTTGCATTATTTCACGGCTTAACAGCAATTATTTTATGTTGAAAGTGTTTTCCCCCTGCTGTTTGAGTTGTTTTAGACTTAATAGTAATAGTACCTAATTTTTGGACTTCATTCTGACATTGGAATTTATTACTCAATTAATAATTTTGTAGAAAAAAGGAAACAAATATCGGGTCAAATAGGGTCACCTAAACAGCATTTGATTGTTACCTTTAGAATAATGTACATGTTATTTGTTTCATATGATATTGTTAGTGAAGCAATATGAGGTGTACATGAAGTCACATATAGCTGTTTTTATCTGGGGTACATGGTAGCTTGTCTAAGTGTATGAGACTCAGGCCCTGTCATGTTCCTGTGAGATGCCATTGCCACTGTCTAGGTGCCTAGTAAACATTGACATATGGCTTATCTAGTGTGCCATTGATAGCAGAAATTGAGCATCGATTTTGTGACTTGAATATATGACATAATCCATGGTATAGCTGGAGTATTATTTGAGGATGGCTATGTTTTAGCATGGATCTGTGATTGATAGCATACATCTAGTTATGAGATCTTAAGGGTACTTGTTTTAGTTGTTAACCATATCCTTGTTAGACATTTCCGATTTGTTAGGTATGCAACACAGTTTCACCCCTCCACCTTTTGTTCCTACCTCCCCAGTTTTTTGTTTCATGATTGTGAGTTATTACATACAACAAAAAGAACTTTAAGTGTATTCAAATCATCTAGATGAATACTGTTCACATGAAAGTGTTCACAGACTACATGTCAATTGTATTCATTAACAAAGATGGGAGTTTGAAAGTAAGACAAGTTCAAGTGTTGTTGTTTATAGAAGCAGATGAACTATTTCACTCACTGTTGTAGTCTATAAAGAATGTTTTAAGATCGCTGTACGCTCATATGTTGCATGTAAGGAAAATGTGTTGAATTGTAACCTCTTTTTGTGTTGCTGTAATTTCATGGCCATGTTGTCATCTTTGTCTGTACTAGATTTCAAGGCACTGGCACTGTTTCTAACTTAACAGCTTATTAGTTTTAGCCACCAGCTCAAACATAACCAAACTTCCTATATACCATATTGACTTCTATTACATTTGACTTCAGCAAGTAGTTGGGAGTAGTGTATTTAGTCCTGTTTAAATCAGTCAATATGAACTTCATGGTAATTATCTCTGACTATAGATTACATCTGTGATACATGAGGCCAGCTTTCAACCAACAATGAAACAGCTGGTGACTGCATCCCATTTACCTGAATGTTAGTATGGGATAAGGTCTATTGTCTCTGTGGAGGATGTGTTGAAATATCAATACAAAACATGAATAAAAAGAGATACTAGAGTGGTATGTTGTTGCCACACACATCTTGTAAACATGTAATCTCAAACATTGTTTGTGTGAGGTTTGTAAAGTTGACTCTTGTGTTTTGGTCTAGTTTGATTTTGGGTTTTGACTATCATAAGGCCCTCCATTTATTTTAAGTATGATTGTGAAATTTGTTCCTGGAACCAACCAGTACTAAGCAATGAGGAAAAAGTTTCTTGCTCAAGGAAACAACAGGAGCCTTTAATGGGGCTTGAACTCATGACTGACAGATTAAGAGTCATTCGCACTTTATAAACTTGTCTGTTGTGTTTTATAGAACATAGCAGATTTTCTTTACATTGCTCCAACTTAATACAACCCATTTAAGCAGAAGTATTAGTTAAACATAGTTCAAAAAGGATGCTGAAAAATGGTAAGTTAAATAGTCACGTGACAAGTCCCAGACAACTTTTGACATATCAGCTGCTGACCGCTGCTTCCGACAATCAGTCACATGACATATGAGGTCACATGACCAGACAGCGACACCAAGTGAGTCCAACTATGACATCATCTCCGTTGCTTGACATTTACTAATTGTTGTATCAGCAGGAGAATGGGTTGTGTTACAATTGCTATCTCATCTGTATTGTTTATAAACTCACCATATTGTTCATAACTTCCAGAATATTAGAGAAATGTCAACTGATGGCTAAGGGAGTTATTAATTATTGATGAAACATTAATTCTGTACTGATGAAATTATAATGGTGTTATACAGACATGATGGACGGATACATTACTGGGTACAACAAGATATTTCTGATGTCCTGTCAGGGTTGTTGTCTGCATGGAAACTGTTGATTCAAATATTTTTCGTTGATTCAAATATTTTTCGTTGATTCAAATATTTTTTGTTTCCCAATTTCTTCTACCATTAATTTTATTCACTGTGTTTCTTATGGCCTTTGTTCTGTTTGACTTATGTTTAGATTAATTGGTCTTTCTAATATAAATGAAAGTATAAAAAGAATCATATTTATTATTATATTCAAAATTAAATAGGGTTCTGATAAACATTTCTCAAATAGGTGATTTAAAAGTTAATCTTGATAAATGGCTATGTTTGGTGTTGGACATATTGAAGGATGTTCTAGATGTAACAGTGCTGCAGGTGATATATAACAAAGTAAAACCCATTTAGGAAGTATTAACCATGTGATATTTTGCTATATTATACTGTCAAGTGTGTTAACATGTGATGTCAACATGTGTAAAACCAACGATATCCAACCATCGTGTCCAGCAGGGGATATATCCCTCGTTCACAACCCTGGCATTAATATCGTTATCATGTATGATCCGCGAACTACTTGAAATTGTCTGATAAATACGCAATTATGGAATTGATTGAGCGCTGTACCTTAGTTGGTTACCCAAGTATTGATAGGGACCACAAAGTAATGCTGTTCTGTTTGCTTTGGATTTTTTGGTAAACATTCATCCCCCTATGTTCGTTAATGTTAATCAATAGTCAAGCTGAAAGTTTTCCTGAAAGCTTTTATTGATAGATTTAGATTTTTGAAATAATTCACTGCGGTCTTTTTTGTATCTGTCAAGCACAAATTACTATGCTTTTTTCTCCCACTTTTGTTTGGTTTAATTGATTGAAAGTCATGATTACATTGCTGTTGACATTAGTTGTAGGAATGGAGGAAATTAGTGAACAAGGTTATAGCTATTAATGGTCTCGTGGCTCTCAGATATAATTAGTGGATATAATACTTGTGAACAGCTCTATATGTAGGCCTAGGGTTACACAACAGTTATTTCTATGCTTATATATGATGTGACATGTTGTGGTTACTTAAGATCTGTTTAAAAATATAAGATCTATGAAGTTCTAGCCTAACTATGGTTAATTTGTTAACAGAGCTTTCCTGTTTTAAGTTTTGCTGATTTCAGTATTTTCTAAATCATATATTCAACAATGACATAATGATCTCTCACACTTTGGGACATTGTGTTTTCTTCTCGATAATAGCCTTCCTAGCTTGATACATATGTGTTGACATGTTTATGGTGTGCAAAGTCAACTTCAATATTTGTACATAGCTTACCTTTTCTTTCACTTTTTTCTTTGTTAAAACTACACTTCTGATTGTGTGTATGTTTAACTGATATTTGAGTGGATTGTGTGTTCTGTATATGTGATATGTCAAGTTGATTGTGTATATTCTTATGTCTATTGTACTGTAGTAGTTTTAAAGTCTTTGTTCAAAGTATTGTGAATGGCTAGAGGGCGGTAGGTGTAGGAGATGGTTTTCTGAGATTGCAGAGTTATTGACATTACATGTTGATGCCAGGGGCTAAAATCACATTCTCTTTCCTCTCATTAACAAGATATACAAAAAACCTGACGTTTACCTTATTTTACTTATTTCGCCTTCATTATATTTTACCTATCTCCCCTCCCCCTTGTCCCATTTTTTGTCATATAAGTTTCAAGCATTATGAGACTGAAAATGAGTATTTACATTAATTAAATATATGTAGAGTCAGGTATCAACTGCACCAACCAACCTTCAGGACTTTAAAAACAAATAATGGCACATCAGACTCAATATGGCCACCCAATAATATTAAAATTATATAGTTGGGACAGAAAATGGATGTATTTCTCCTATAATCATATTTCCCCTTTTTCGTTCATGAAGTGTCATTAAATTGTAGACACATTTCATGATTTTCAGTAAGGATTATCTTGGAACCGTGTCATGTTCACTCTAGTGCAATTTGGAATAAACACTTCACCTGTTCCAGAAGTCAGTTTTAGGAATCATTGTCTCAACAGGACTCTACTTGCACAGTTGTAACAATCCAAACTATTATGTCCACTGTTTAGATAACAAAACAAACATTTAGTTTAAAGGCATTCAGAGTAGGTTACACTTATTTGTAGATCCTATTAGAATGTCATGTATTTATCACCATGGCAACAGTTTTGGTTCCCCAGTTATTATAGGTGACATGATCTGTGCTTGACTAAATATTGATGCAATGGATCAACAAGGGACCCGGCTGTGGAAAGGTCAAAGTGCTTTGTTAATTGATTGTTTAATGGCGTTTATACAATATCCATGATCAATAGATAAACATGGGGCAGAGAGAGGGTTAAATGGTCAAAACTTCAGCTTGGGTCCTTTTTATAGAGCTTTGTAATTAGAACCATTGTGCAGACTTTTAACAGTAGATCAATATTTCAAATCAAACAAAGGCCACTAAAATGTTTTAAAAAGTGATTATGGAGGTGACTGAGAAAGCTTATTTGTCTGTGTGTATGTTTGGAGGGCTATTTTATCAGTGAGAAGGGCTATAAATGTTGAAAGACGAGATTAACCACTAACACTTCAATCCTGGGGGAGGGGAGTGTGGGGGGGGGGCAAGATTCAGTCAAAGCAAAGGGGGCGAGCTGGGTTGGGGAGTCTATCAATAAGTACTGGTACCATAAATTAACGTTTGGTTTCAGTGTAAGGGCATATAAAGTTTCAACTAGCTATGTTTTTCTGTAGTTAGTCATTTTGTCAGGTCATGAAGGTCAACCTTACCGTAGTTTGAGGGATTAAATTTGTCTAATACTGTGTTTGGTTAACTTTGATGCTTGGTCACACATCATTAGAGTGATTGTTTTGTGAGTTTTCCCACAATTGACAGTCAAAATATGATAACAATTGCACAAATACCCTTAGACTGATAGTTGCATGCTTTTTCCCATTTTTGTTTGAATCTTTGCAATCATTTGTTAACCTTGACTGTGCTCATATGTTAACCCTGAATGTGCTCATATGTTAACCCTGAATGTGCTCATGTTAACCTTGAATGTGCTCATATGTTAACCTTGAATGTGCT
>ENA-OREC01001400-OREC01001400.1-marine-metagenome-genome-assembly--contig:-NODE-1400-length-12137-cov-14.016584_pt1 | contig 12137 bp, 3 predicted proteins | sample MGYA00248626_ERZ508543 | MGnify/ENA primary metagenome ERZ508543 (study PRJEB26211, sample SAMN05518279) | marine metagenome | isolation source: Puget Sound, Washington, USA | host: Bankia setacea... | reverse complement strand
TATTTACATATATTGCAGGAAATTTAATGCTGAATTCAACAAGCTAATAAAAACAGTAGGTCACCGTGCTCGTTTTTCCGAAAAAAAGAAGTTGAACACACCCACCTATGCCAACAATTTTGAGTATATTTGGATATTTTCATATTCTCACTTATCAAATCCTTAAGTTGTAACAAAACACTAAAAGTGCTAGGTCTGTAAGTTTTGTGCTTTAGTAGGATGTCATTACACAAAATGTGCAAAACGAGTTAATGAAAAAAATCGACTGTTTTGTTGTGTAAGTGTTCGTGATTTCAAGCCAAAAATATTGAATTTTTTTCTTATGAAGAAAGGTATACATATTATGAATCCATTAAAGCAAAAAAAAGTATATGTCACTGTACTACTTTTTATTCTCTATTCAATATGAGTCCATGTAGAAAGCCCGAAATACAAAATTATTTGCTTAAAATCACCAAAATCATATGAATTTGCTAAAAAGAATTAACAAACCGTGGTCAAAAATCCTTAACTATGTTTTTTTCATTATGTTTTAACAACTATTCAATTGAATTTTAAAAATAGTTATATTTAAAAAAAAGTTACGCCCCCAGTGGAATTTGAACATGCAACCCCTGGGGTTTGAGGCTACGGAACACTAGGATAGGATGCGCAAAAAAACCTGCCGAAAACGTCTTTAATGTCTAGGGAAATATTCCAGCATTTATTTTAGATACATGTTTACATGAAATTGCAATGTGTTATACAAGCACATAATGTCACTTTATAAACTAGTTTTCAATGCAGTATAACTACATATATAATATATAAAACTGTTATATAACTCAAGATGTGCCAAGCATTGAATCCAGTAGAATCTGTGTCCATAGCTATCCTGGTCTTTGCCAGCTGGTAATGTCATGTGCTAAATAGATCTTACATTGAATATGACTTTTATGAAACTAATACTTATAATTAAAGCTTGCCATAAAAAAATTAATTCAATGACAACTAATAAATAATTTCATATCCTGCTTACATTCTGTGAAAAGGTAAGTGAACCTATACCCTGGAATCAAGAGAATCAATTAACATTTAACTCTCCCCTTAGTATATATAATCACTAGGTCTTCTTTTGTTTTATGATTTGAAATTATTCTCTAAAAAATTCACTCTTCCCTTTGTGTTTGAATTGATTTTTTCTGCAGATTCATGTGACAATGTAAGAAATAAGGAGAGAAAAGTTATCTAGGGAGAACTTGCAGTAATCTCTTTTAATGTGTTCACAATGTATACCCCAAGGCTGAGAACGACTAGATACTAATTGGATTTCAAAGTGAGATTCTTAGAATTGTAAAATTTCAATCAAATATGGTGAACAAATAAAATGAAATCTAAATTCCTGGCAAAAGAAATTGTCATTATATGCTGCATAAAAACTAATCAGATCTCTTAACATCTAACATCAATAACAAAAACATTATTCTTCAATTTACTTAAATCTACCTGTTTATCTCTATTGTAAAGAAAGTATTATGCAATTATTTACCAGAGTAAGTCCAGACAAAGTGTAGCTCTTGTTAATTGCAAATAATAAAAAATCAATATGAGATGTTTGTTAGAAATCCAGGGGTGAAAGCTAAAGTGCTATTGAACATATAGAGACCAATAGAAGCCTTCGGCACTCCATCCCCTTGAAATGTTCCTTTCAACCAATTAAATGTTTAATTGTAGGAATTAAATATATGTGTTAAATCAACAAGTCTTTAACACATTCGGGTCTGGTTAATTAAACAGTTATCCACTCAGCTACAGTTTCTGACTTATTGTCCTTGTAGCTGGCCACAAGCGTGCAAAGCTGAATGTTAAACACATCAAACGGTTCACTATGTATCAAGACAGAAGTGTGCCCAGGTGAAACAACCAGGGTCATGGTAGGATTTCATTTATCAGCTCAATTACTTTTTTGTCTTTATGCAAATATTTATCCTGGAGTAGCCAAACATTAGACAGTGAGACAGTGAGAAAGATTTTGAGGGAAGAAAGCTAAAGGATATTACTGAATGAAGAAGCAGATAAAACCTTTTTGCATTCACCCCTGAACCTGTGAGAAGATGTATATAATTATAAAAAAACAAGAAATTTTATGTTCAACAAATTCGATTTACAACAAATCTGATTCAATTGTTTGATTGTTTGCTCAAGTATTTATGTATTGTAAAAATTGATTGTATACTGATTTATAATGCATTTTCAGATTTCAGTAACAAGCATTATATTGACTAAGTGCACTGAGCCCTCTAAAACTAACTTTATTAAAACCGGAAACTTTCAGTTGTTCACTTCACTGTCTTTCTTGGTGGTTTTACAAATAAATTGAGGAGGGAACGAAAAAGGGCTCTAAGTGCTATCAAAAACATATACGGATAGAACCCATTCGCATTCACCCCTCAAATGTTTATGTCATAACAGATTGAGTTCTTCTGAGTTCCTGGTATTTTTAGTTGGATTTACAATAACTATTAATTATTCAAAAAGGTCAATTTATTATCTGTTACTAGGGCATATTATTGTGTGCAATTAAGATCTTAAAATAGATCAATTATGAGCTCATGACATTTCATATTTAGCCAAAACAATACTGTGGCATGCAAAAATGTGTTAAGCATCATCAATAAAAAAAACACTACCATTTAAATACATAACATATTATGGAGTAAATGATAAATATTTAAATTGCAATTTGCTTCGGCAACATATAGTCTAACAAATCTGCTCTACTAAACATGTATCAGCTTGTCTAAATCAAATTAAAATGTTAAATGTTAAAGATTTAAAGATTAACACAAGTACAGCTTAAAAAGACATCAGAATGTTTCTGTAAAATCAAACAGTCCAACATTTTATGATCAAAGTAAAGGTATAAAAGATAAGATTAAATGAAAGTCAAAGTCAGTTTTATCTTTGAATGTAGTGATTTAGATGCAGTCAATTCATTCATATATTCATTCATCATAAATTGAAAAATATAAGTAGATTCTTATTATCTAAGTATATAATCATTGTTTGTTGTGTTATTTATCAATAGGGTATTCAGTTTATACATATTAGTATCAATTTAAGGTAAGTTTTGTAAAAAGCTTGCTTTATCTTGGAATGTTATTTAAATAAAAAATTAGATTAAATTTAAATGTGCTTATAATTTAAGTGTATTAACTTTAAGTACATATCACAATGATCTTCATAACTTAAGAAGCCATACAACATAAAGCCTTACCCTCTTATATTCATGGTTGAACTCAAGATGAAAACTAACTTAGCACTATAGTATTCCAAGGTATTCCAAAGTTATCCAAGGTATTGCAAACTTTATCACTGAATATCAATAGCCATAGTGATATTCCAACCTTTAAATTCCCTTGTTACTGCAGAATAAAGATCACTCACAGATACGTTTCTTTGCTTCTGGCAAAAATACCACACTGTTGGCCTCGTCAAGATTATATTCATTCAATGCTGACAAACCAATAATCGCCAAACACCATATCTTCCTTTCTCCTAAATGCTAGTATTCCTCCAGTCTTATATAATTTGTTATAGTACCACCATCAGAACATTAAATCCAATACCTTATATAGTAGAAAAGAAACACTTCCGATAATTCCAAGACTATATTTTTCTAATAAGCACAACCGACATGGATAATTGCTCCACTGAGATTATTGACCTTCTGTCGCATAACAATTTGTCACACGCTGATAATTATATGATACAGTCAACAAATGACTTTGAACTGACGTAAGAACATTAGTCTTAGAACACAAGTTGTCAAGAAGCTAATATAAACAGTATACCAAACATGTTTTAGTCTTAAAATTAGTCTTAGAACACAAGTTGTCAAGAAGCTAATATGAACATTATACCAAACATGTTTTAGTCTTAAAATTAGTATTGGAACATTAGTTGTCGTAAAGCAATAGAACACAGCAACAAAACTGCGATATTTGACTTCACACTGCTGCACAGTCAATCATCTCCAAACAAAAACACTGTGCACTCAATTCCAGTACTCGAACTAATATGAAGCACTCATTGTCACTAAGCAAAGGTCAAACAGTAGACTTGAGCATCTGCTTCACTCTTTGAACTTGTATTTGAATACTAAATTGTTAATTAACCAGTAATGAACTGTAGATCGAGTCTGGCCATTCTCCTCTGCATCAATACACCATATACCCCTAAAGGTTTCAATGCATCCCAAATGTAGCAGTCAAGATGATAAATACCGATGACTCTTTCGCACAAAATTAGACAAATGTATTAAAAATTCATGTTACAATCCATGCTCTGTGTACCTTTCTTTACAATCCCACCTATTCCACTCTACAGGCCTGTCACAAGCTGCTTAAAAAATCAATAGTCTCCCTCTATCCAATCAATTACTTACTCACAACATGTGTTAGCTTGTTAAAACAACTCCATTTAAACAAGAACAATAAGACCTCTCATATACAGGTCAATTTCTATGTACCAGCATCAGTTTGAACCAATATGCATCAATATCAGCCTATATCTAACATTTAATAATATAGCAACCAGTTAACTTGACAAAACAGTTTGAACTCAACAGAAACAATATTTTCCAACTGGTTTTACATCATTTGATAGGCTTCACCCTAATATATATTTAGATCCCAAACCTCATGCTCTTTCACTCAGGTCCTACAGATTCATAAATTTCAACACAAAACTCTTGCTTTTTCACGACAAGAAATTCTACAAGTTTATAAATTTTAATACCGACCTCTTCCTATTTCACTTATAGGCCGGTTCTAGAAGTTAGTAAATTTCAATTTCAACCTCTTGCTATGTCAATTAGAGGTTTTAAAAGTTTATACGTTTTGATCCCAAACCTCTAGCTATATGTCACTAAGATTTTCATCAATCCAAATATGTCACACTGCCTTTGAAACAGATGCAGTAAACATACCACCTAGATGCAGTGATAAGACTTCAATAGCACCCAGTGTTTTAATGCTCTATGCACTTCTACAACATCATCCTTAGCTTCTATTCACACTTCATTAACAGCAGCGGTGCATTATCAATGACACCTATATGACACTTTCACTTTCTCTATTACTGGTTCGTTCATTATAAATTCCGTATAGAACAGTGAGAACATCTAGGACTGAACTTCACATGTAAAGCAAGGCTTAAGTCAGGCTGATAACTGCGAGATGTTCCCATCCAATCTAATATAACCAGGTATGGGAAAATACTTGTCAATACCAGACCCTGTTGTCTATGCAATATCAGCCAATATCAGCTCTTAACGATATTGACACTATAGGACACAAATGATCATCAGTTACAATGATATAGTTTGAAAAAATTGACCTGACACTCTTCCATACATACCATAGCAGGGCACGGGAATTCTTATCGCCTTATAACCCTTACAATTGGTCATAGATGCATAACCAGTGGATATTTTGATATCTGTAATGTATTTTTTCTAGTTTTTAATTGTATTATGAGATGAGCAGAGTACGGATTATGATTTTTTTTGTGCCCTCCATAAGTGTCTGAAGTGGAAATAATGTTTAATGGAGAACTGTATTAAATCATGTTACTACAGTAGTCAAGGTTATTCTGTACCCATTTAACACATACTATTTAATGTATCTGACTTTAAAATGTATCTTTTAATGTCAGGTCATTAGTTTGGTTAACCCTGGGGCTGCTTTGTTTGTAGTTAAACTGACCCGATGTAAAAAAAGCTGCCAGAAACATAGCAAAATATTTAAATTAGGACATGTAGCTGATGTTATCTGTCAATCTCCAATGCAGGGATCTCCCCTGACAAGTAGAATAGATCTCTGCAAACGTCTCACGGTTTTACAAGATTGTATGTCTTATATATCTCTTTAGTTGTGACATAAAATACGATATTATTATTTGAGATGAAAATTCTGTTTTAAATTGGCAATATATATAGGGACTTATATATAGTTATGTCTATAAATACTTTCAGATGAGATAACATAAACATGGAGAATTATTTCAATTTGACCAGAAAAGGTTTTTTTAGTCAAATAAAAAAGAAATTGTTTCTGGATCATCGTGTGTATTCTATCAAAAACATCTTTGTAACATGTTTTCTTTCTATTTCTTTCCATTTTTCATTGATTGTGTGTCAGAGAGTATCTTTAAGAATTTGAATAAACTACACAAATAAAAACATGAATATGGCACACAGCATCCGACATCTGATATCATATTGCCTCCATGATTTCTCTGCAACAAGCATCAGCACCCATCATTAATGCCATAAAGCATATTTATACTACTCATTAGACAATTATAGTTTCATTTCATAAGCAGTAAAATGAGTATCTGTATTAAAAAGAATTTATCAACCCAATTAATTCCTAAAAAAAATTAATTTCACATAAATATTCTACCTCACCAAAAAACAAGTTTGCATCATTCAGAATCATATTGAGTTCAGTTATTGTTGTCTTCGTGTTACAGAATGCTAAAGGAAGGAAATTGTACAACCTATAGTCGTATCCTAAGTTGAAAATATGGGTACAACCCTTGTGTCATGCGCGACTGTTGTGGGACTGGATTTAATCATATAAACAGCAAGTCTCACAAGATACATACTTACAAACAGATGCTGTATCTTGGCTATCAAGTTAGTCTGGGTTAACAGGCAATTATACATAATCTAGCACAACAACAAACAACATGTACCTGGTGGTTTCTAAGCACTGATCACAGAATCAATATTTTTTAACATTTAACCAATACTGTCATAAGCAAGGAAAAAGACCAAAGTTCTGCCTGCGTGAACACTGCAGTGAAAGGGAATAAAAACTGTCCTGTGGATCTGTTTACTGCTCTTCACAGATTTATCATCTCCCAGGACTTCTAATGAAACAATGCTGTATAACAGTTTAAATAATGATAAAACAATAATCAATACAGAGAGAAATTGTGTGCGTCTGTGATTATGAAAATCTGTGACACTTTTAGGAGATGGCAAATTGATAACTGAATCTTTTTTTAGTCTTGACTTTTTTCATTTCCCAACATGTCAATAAAAAAGAGGATAAATAATGTAGTCTCTTGAACAGTAATACTTTTGAAGAAAACAATAGAACGGTCTTGATATTTTTGGATGACCATGGTGCCCTGCCTAGTAACAGGACATAGACATTTTTTTTAATGTTTTCTCTGAAGCAGAATGACATTTCTTGCACATAAAGTACAGATGGCTGAAAGTATGTGATTGAAGTCATGGCAAATGTGTACATGTTGTTTTATGCACAGGTCTTAATTAACACATGATTGCAAATTAAATATATGACATATTATATATTGAAAACATGTGTACTACATAGAGTACTTCACAAAAACAATTGAAACATTTGTATTTTATGTCATTTGGAATTCAGTTTTAACTTAACTTAACGTAACTTAGTATCAATAAAAGCTTTTAAATTGGGTCATGAATATGTGTTTCACAGGTAAAAAATGCAAAAATATTTAGACATCTTGTTATAAGGACTGTTGGCGCACCATTACACTTAACTACACAAGCTTAAATGATTGACATGGAAAAAACATAACTGGTTATTGTTGAAGATGTTGTTTTTACATTTTTTCAGCAATAAACTAAGTACTGTGAATGAATTGCCAAATGTTCATGTCTGGACAACTTCACAAAAATGTTCAAATTGTTGGTACATTTGCTGTAATCTATAGATTTAGTTAAAGATAAAGTATAAAGAACACCAATAAGAGTGTGAACAATGACATGTACATGACTTTAAATTAAACTTTCTCAAGGGTAAACTACTTCATCTACAACTCACTGTGTGAAGTAAAAGACTTATCTCCCATTGTGCTACTTGTCAACAGTCTTATGAATAGGTAACTATAGGCCCTCACTTTGTGTTATCATTATTTATGACAATACAAAGACAAAGCCATCACTAGCCATTCTATGTTTCTAAATAACCCAGGTGACAAAACTTGTTTTTTAAGACAAATTTGTTCAAATGTCATCAAATAAAACACCGTAGCATTCTGAAGTACATAACTATCACAAACAATTTAATAATAAAGTTCATTATTGTTGACAATAACGTTGATCTAACGGGGATCTATTTTAATGACACTAACCGCAACGAATGTGCAAACATTGTCAGTTCGAGTCACATATCCGGTCGATTGGATATCCGAATTACCGTACGAGTTTCTTTAGCGACACTCATTTGCTAAGAGCGAAATAAAGCAACAATTTGAATAATACTTATACCCGTGTTACAATAAATACACAATGTTACTGGAACCTTTCGGTGGATCTTACATAGAAGTTCGGTTAACAAGAGCTATGTTATGGATTTTCACGCTGACGATTTTTTATGGCCACATTGCAAACAAGGGCAGCTACTCCGGTTATGGTTTAACAATATCAAAAATGCTTTACCTCCCTTGGTATATCGAACCAACGATATGACTTTTATCTTAGGAACATTCTGTTCACTTTGATTTGTTCATCTGACAAGACTCTAAACTATAGCATGACCCTTTCGACGAATTTCTTGAAGACGTGTACCCTTATTTTACGTAATCCTTTTACTCAAAAGTAGCTATAATTATAATAAATGACTTCATTATTTTACTTTTCTACATCTACTTCATTTTGTCGCTAAAGGGGATACTGTAAACTTAAATACGCATACACTGTGTTTTCTTCTCATTGAAAGGTATGCAAAAGTTTAGACGTGTTTAAGCATCGCAATACTGCAGATGAACGCGTGTATTCACTTGTAAACAATCTTATTCCCAACACCATATAGTCTATAAAAGGGTAACCTTACCTAAGAAAAACTAATTATGTTAGATCTATTGAAATTGGTTTGCAACCGATCTTAGACTATCCAAAAATGTACATTGTTGACATTTTAAATTAAAGCAAATTCACACCTACTTGAGATTTTGATGTTCCTCGGGTACTGGTTTATGTCGAGTGTTATCGTTACTGTGGACTACATTGAGCACCCGGTGTCCACTAGCCTTTTCATCACCACCCTGGTCCTGTTTACGGTGATGATGATGACGACTTTTTCTGGCCGGAAGTTGCAGGTGACTGGTAGCCATTACTAAAAGAAGAAAAGGCGGCAAAATAAATTGATAACATCAGAAATCTATCGTAATAAAAAAGAAAGCAACGATAGATCAACCATGCAACTCATTTGCTATAAAAAGGCGAGAAACATATATGTTAGGTCAATGGTCTTCGCCACAAACTAGTTCAAGTATACGAGAACGATACGCACTTGTATGCAATATTGATGACTAACAGTTACTAGAGCAAGCATCTAGTGGTTAACCCTACCTAGACACTGGTACAAATGAAACCCTTAGCCGTAGGACGCTGTTGTCACAGCTGTCATATGCACTCAAACAACGGCATGTACACAGTCTACGATGTGTATGCAATACGCAATGTAACTGGTTAAACATATAGTAACATTTCCAACACAGTACACGTTATTGGATATATCAGCGATTTCAGCATTTGATTTTGAGGTCAGGTACCCAGACAAGGTCTACAAAATGTATTTATTTCTGTTTTGATCAAAAACACGCGCAAAGCGAAGAGATGTGTTTATACGTTTGTACAATAAGGAAGACTTCTCAAATTCTCAGAGTAAAGTTCATCGCCAAATATACATCCGTCGACGGTATACCAGAATGTTATGTCGGCTCACTGAATGATATTTGACCAAGGCCATGCAAGTTCATATGCTTCACATAACGAGACATAGACGGTTTCAGGTAAACTATAGGCATACTGTTGTTTCAGTAAGTTGTTGATATGTTAACATAAAAAACATGATCAATTCAAATACGAGTTTAGTTGAAATAACAATAAACATGACGAACTGCCTGGCTAAATTTAACCAAAATAAATAACCAAAAATATGAAGAAAAACACTATAAAGACTTAAAACCTCTCTCACACACACCATAAAAGAAAATCGAATAGACCGTCTGTACGAGTTTTATATGCTTATATTGTCTAACCAAACACTTGTTAGTATTCATATAAGCGTCATATTTAGATGTAAACACTGACAAATGGTTCTTACCCGTCCAGTTTCAAAATCAGACCAATGTTTTGATCTTAAAGCCAACTTTTGTTCATTTACTTGTCGAACCTAGATTTGTTAACATCACACGTGGAACCTCTGTCTCTCAATGGAGCCATTATCGGCATAGATGATGCATGGGAAGCCAATCACTCAGGGTCCAATTCCTTACATTTGTCTTTAAATCTCAAGCTACCATCGTTTAAGTTTGAATTTTATTTAATTTAGAGGTCCCAGTTCTAACCCTACACCTATTTTTGGCTACATAACATCTTTGTAATATCCGCAAACACTGTCAACGTTGGTGGTATTTGTTTAATTCCAAGTGTATTAAAACAAAATTTTGTAAAACCGAATGACGTTCGATGAGACAAGAGTGTTTGAAAGTCAGACACAACGGTAACTGTATACCATCTTTGAGCATTAGAATATTTATGAACTTAAAGACGTGATGATAGAATCTCTGACATTTACTTCCGGGTCATTTTTCTTATTTACATCTTTGCCAATACATTCTGACACATCGAATGTTTTGAGTGTAAAGCTCCACCGTGAATATGATCCCCGGAGACACCTTTCTTCACCATATCACCCTGACACATCAATCACTAGGCTGGTAAGTAGACTTAATAGTTTGAACGAGTTACTATTGTGAGAGTAATACGTTTTGATTTAGTATTTTTGGCAACCCGTACATCATTTCAAATCCCTCATGACTTTTAACTAATGACACCATACTGAGCTTGAATCCTGGAAGGAGCATCGTTACGGAAGAAGAGCCAACCCATCTATAGTTTCTTGTTCACCCGAATACCATGACATGAGCAAAAAAGCAACGGAAATCAAAGCAACTCGGACATTTTTTATGCCGGTTCAAGCAAATTTGAATATCATAGACATGTTGACACCGTAATAATGTGTGTGTGTTACTTGTCTATACAGTAATAGACTTCTTTTCACGATCGATACTTGTGTTGTAAGATAGGTTATGTAGGGATGTTCGTGTGTATTGTATATTTCCAAATCAGAACCTTGCTCTGTGAACTTAGGACACAGCTTATCATATATGATAACTAACAGACAAGCCTTTCCTTTGCGCCCTACGAGGTGATTGAAAGTCTTTTGCGGTTTACGAATTTCCAAATGACCACAAACGACCTTACGTGATGATTTACAGCACTATTGATTACCATAAACATTAGAGGACTGAATGGATACTGCAAAGCTTTGCCTCTACCGACAAAATGGAAATCAGATCTCCTTAAAACTAAGTCTTTCTTCTTTGCTAATGGGGTTTACGATTGTTACATATATATGAGCAGTTTTCCCCATTTGCTAGTTTGTATCTCGGTGGTTGAGTGGTGTTAGTTGCAGTACCAATTGATTTCTTTGCTAAAGGTTTTCAACTGCAATGTCATTGGCTAAGTTGTACAGTTCCTGGTTCAGTTATATAATCATCTTATATAAGACAGTTTATAAATGAATACGCTTGATATAGTATGTACACTATCACGTTAAGTTAACATGAGTATAAATTGCTTCGTTAATAGTGATACTAACCTTGGTCCAACGAAATGGTTTACAATCTGGAAATGTGTATCTTATGTCAACCCTTAATGCAGAATGCTGCTAATGACTAGTGTATAATATTTACATCGCAAATGCATTTTTTAATTATTGGTCTTTGCAGATTGTATCTTATCTTCATAATTCTACGAAATGTACTGAATAGGTTCGCAGAGCGGTCATCCGAATGGTGTACAGCATTAATGTCAGAGTAACAATTTACCAAAGACACACCCTTTAATCATTTGCTATTGCCCCCAAGGCCTGTGCTTATCCAATTAAGGGCATTCATGATCTCCTTCACGAACATAGTTTCTACGCATCACAGTTGACAGACAACGAAGATGTGCCCCAGTACTCAATATCAATTCAATTAGTACATATCAGTTTTATTTATTGATATACGGTAGAATGGGGGGG
>ENA-OREC01001399-OREC01001399.1-marine-metagenome-genome-assembly--contig:-NODE-1399-length-12141-cov-12.296088_pt1 | contig 12141 bp, 5 predicted proteins | sample MGYA00248626_ERZ508543 | MGnify/ENA primary metagenome ERZ508543 (study PRJEB26211, sample SAMN05518279) | marine metagenome | isolation source: Puget Sound, Washington, USA | host: Bankia setacea... | reverse complement strand
TTCATGTTGTATATAGTGGACAGGTTTCATGTTGTATATAGTGGACAGGTTTCATGTTGTATATAGTGGACAGGTTTCATTTTGTATATAGTGGACAGGTTTCATGTTGTATATAGTGGACAGGTTTATGTTCAATCCTCATCATTCATTTATCAGTTTGTCTTATTGTGTTCAATGTAGCAGTTGTTACACACTATACTATACTCAGTACACATTCCCTGTTTCACATTCTTGTTAGCTAGTATAAATAGCATTTCATATACACATATTTGTTCGCATAATTAAAGGAATTTTAAAAGGAAACAAAGGAACATATTAACCATTAGTTTCTTTTTATTGATTAAAATATATCACACAAACAAGCTTGTAATTATACACTACAAATATGCAACGGTTATAGATTAAATACAAAATCAACTGTTTGAAGCTATGCAGTTTTTAAGCTTAGATAAAACAACTATTTACCATGATCATTTGCATCTTAGCCCCAGTAGCTTTGTGTTTCTGGATGACATCATTGAGGAAGATAATCTCTGTCAACTTCATAGTAACATCATCCTCATTCCTAATAAACACACACACATTGAAAAACAAGTCAGCAAGGAGAAACTTTAAATTGTGTAGCCAGATGAAAGGGATGTATATAGCATGAACTACACTGTGAATGACTTAACTATTGTTCCACACAAGTAATGTTGATTTTCTGTACAGGAGCTAAACAATTCTTTTTTTCTTTTAAATCAATCTAAAGCTTATTTTAAATTACTAGCTACAAACTAAAGTAGGAAGTCTTAATTTGTGAGATGTTGCAAGTCTTTCTTTTGTAAGTTCTCTCAAAAATAATGTTTCACAAATTTGTCGTATTTTCTACGAACATGATTTAAAGAGGTTTTTTTTGCCATTAAATCATTACATTTTTGGAGATAAAAGTCTTTGTTCAAAAGTCATTACCAATTATTGAAAATCTTCAAAATGTGAACACATGAATGTTGTTTTGTTGTACCATGAAACTCTCCTTGTATTTGTACTTACGTGCCAGACTTGAGATCAGACACCACAGAGGGTCGGATACATAGTGGAGGGGCTAGAATACGAGTCAAGATCAAGTCTTTGGGATGTGAGACAGTTTGATTCATTAACAGCAATGGTATATCCTGAAATACACAGTATAAATAATAAGTATACACTTCAGTGGCATAGGCTGCACACAAACTAACTGATGTTGAGTTGTAGCTAGGGTTGACATAGTTACACATGTAAACAGATCATTTTGTTTAATTCAATTTAAATTGCTTGTTAATTGATTACATGAACATAGTTGAGTCATTCAGGCCCTTCTAACTAAGAGTTAAAATTGTACAAATCTTGAAATATCTTGACATATAATATTTACAGACACTAATGCATGCATGATACACACCCCTCAACAGTGATCATTGGTCCTGCATTAACACATCTACATTCCCATAGTAACTTCAAAAGTCACTCACTAGCAATGTATATACCAAGCATTGCCTTTTATTGTCCGATGTGATTTAGTGATTACAACGGCTCTAGTTGCAACCAATAAAAAGATTTGCAAACCACTGTAACACACTACAGGTATAACACATGTACACAGCAATACACCCATACATACTTAATAACATAAATCTAAGAGAAACAGGTATACTAGGCTACCATTCCTGTAAACCACACTAATTAATCATTGAAATAAACATTTTCATACTCACCTCATTTATAATTCTCTCAAAAACCTCTTTCACATTCAATGGATTGAGTATTGCCTGAAAACAATTAGATGTTCTTGTTTTAATAAAGATACAAGACAATTTCAATATACATCTACATGTACAACATTGTTTTCTTATCATGAATGGACTAACAGAGCTAGTGGTGTGTCTTAGAAAACAAAAAACCTGCAATCTGCCAATGTTTATTTAATGAAACATTTACTCTGAAGACAACACTAGTATTGTACAACAAACCTGATTTTTTTCCAACAATGGTTGTAGATCTTTGTTAATTTCCACAGCAGATTCGAATGAGTGAATGTATTCCTTCAATGCAGGATTCTCTTGCTTGCCTGACTTCTTGAAATGGTCATGAATTATCTTCAGAAGGCCACATTTCTTCACCATACCTGGACATTGGTAAACAATAGTTGTACATACTAACAGTAAAATCCACAATTATCAATGTTACAGGAATACTTTTAATTAAAGTCTAAACAGCAAACATTCTTACAATCATATAAAATCAAAACGCTAAACATAATTCCATATTATAAAACATCCCACTTGATACCAATGGTCATGTTTAAAATGTCTCAAGTGAGTTTTATGCAATGGTATAGTGAAAGTGCATCTTCTACAAATAAATAAAAAAGTGAGTGAAATAAGTGAGGCAATTTCTGTAGTTACCGTTTGTTGCTCCACAGTGTGGGCATATATTTACTTTTTTGCATCTTTCCCAAACCTTTTTCTTTGCTGCCTTTCTTTGCAAGTAAGTCATGTGTCTTTTGAAACTTTCTAAGAAGTTTTTTCGAACTTCTGGTGGGAGTAAGATCCTACTGCAAGTCTGGAAAAAATATTTTGTAAGGGTGTTATAGAACGACAGCAATTTCTTAGTTCCAAACATCTAATGGTACCTTACATCACTAATTCAAATGTCATGCCGCCTCAACCTTTACATTCAATCAAAACTTCATAATAATTGATTAATTAAAACTTTTAACTGGTTACATGCCTAGGCATTTCACTGGTCCAATGTATAAAAGAAGCTCATTTTTTGTGTAAACTAAAGAAACTGATTTACCTTGCAGACCATTTGTAACACAGTAATAGTTGTTCTGAAGAAGCCAATGTGGAAGCAGGGAAGTTCTAGGTCTACAAAACCATAGTGACCGATACAATCTGCCAGACCTTTACCACAAGTCTCACAGTCGTTACTCTTTTCGCTGGTACCCTGGCAACAAAAACAAATAAAACAAAATTTACTACTAAAAATGCTTAATCATTCGGTAAAAAAGTTCATGTATTAGAATGCAATATTGAACAGTTTAAGACTCGCTGTTTTATTGTTTTCTGTGTTTTTTTGGTGGGTATTTCTATTACACTATTTTCTTACTTACAAAGCAGGCAATAACATTAAAGTTTTAATTAAGATTTCATACAAATTTGTGAAACAATTATCAAGGTCTTCATGTAATTTCCCAGGAGTGTCTAAATTTGTTGGGTTTTTTTTTTTAGTGTGGGAGGGGTTCTGTTGTTTTTTTCAAAGTATGTATGCATCTTGATTAAATTTACCATTCTGTGATCCAGAACACCATACTGCACTGGCTTGCGGAGACCATCTTGAGAATACAGATTCTTGCTGACAACTTGTAGATGGGAATACTGCCCCATCTGCTCAGCTGTCATCATTCCAAAGGTCACATGGCTTCTGAAATAGGATGAATTCCAACATTTAATTTGTAGGACTGCTGAGATGTTTTACTCCATAATTAAATACTTTCAACATGCTGTCAGGAAGTTTATTGTCTTTTGGCTTTAAACAAAAAGTTACAATACAAATGTCGCGGATGGGACTTAATTGGTGCTAGCTTTTTAAATATTTCTGATTGCTGGGAAAACTGCCACATTTTTAATTAAATAATAAAAAATATCTATTTAAGAATTGAATGACGACCTGTTTGCGTTCATGCGATATGAACACGATTGTTGACGCGGCAAATCCATGAAGCGCGCCAAAACGGTCTAAATCTAAGAAAAGTTCCAAGATTTAGAAACATTAATAAATACTAAAAGTGACGTGAAGACTTAGGATTAGGAATTATCAAAATCCCGCAACAAAGCAATTCATATGCATTGGCTCAATTGTAGATATATATATATATCGACTTCTACAAAGTGAGACCTACAAAAACTTGACACTGTGTTTACATTCTTTACACGTCGGCATATTTGTTTAAGCGATGATGGAGCGTATATGTACAATTTAAATGAAATTATGTAGCATTAAGGAAGTCTTCGGATAATCAGAAGCAACACTTATTCCTTGGACAGCGGTGGATTATCGGAAATAGGATGTGAATATGACTGTCATCATTCATCATAAAGGAGGATATTGGAATTGTGCAATAAGGATTATCAGGATTTTGGAAAGTTTAACAACGCGAGGAATACGCTTAAGAACAGTCTGTCAAACTGCCTCTGCGATAAGCCTAGTGGTATAGTGCTGGCTTCGAGTGCGGGAGGTCCCGGCTTCAATCCCCAGTTAAGGACTGCATCATACGAAAGATGTTATAAAAATGGTACCAGTAGTGCCCATGTTTAGCACTGAACATTCAAAAGGGTAAATACTGGTCTTTCTCAATAATTAAGATAGGAAAATAAATGTAACGGATAAAATCTGGGATAGAAAATCCTTCGAAGTCGGAGGTCATTGGCCGTTGTGGCGGGGATGAAGAAAACAAATGACTAAGCAGAACGCTAATAAAAAATGAAGCAACACTTAGACATGTGCACATTCAAGGTCCGAACACATCAAAGAAGACGATGACTTGCAATTTCTGATATCGCCATTCATAACGGCTAGGAAGATCGCCGGTATCTACTGTGTTATCTTCTCATGTTTCAATTCCGTATATAGTGCAATTCTATTTTCATGTTGGTACTATGATTACTTAACTACGAATCAGCCCAAATACAAAACTAAATTTGATAACGTAATGGATTTGTTTTTCTTACAAAAAAAGTAGATTGACGAAGCGCAATAATACACGTTTTCACCGTGACTCCGCCCACCCAAAGGTCACGAAAGGTCATACGGTTCATGCAAAATGAACGTGAATTTATTTTGTACAGAGCTCAACGGACGAATGGAAATATTTATGAATGAATACGAACCAAGTAAGACCACTCAAATAATTAAATATTTGCGTTTCTGTGCTCTTCTTGTGGGAGGATATGTCAGCAGTGGAACTTGAAGGTAAGCACATTACCATGTTATCTTATGTTCATATCAATATAAAACGTGATGCTTGTTTTATGTTACATAGAGATCTCGCAGTAGGATAATTTCGTCCTAGGGTAATATCCGACAATATCCGATTGCACCTTTTCCACTTTTCGTTTGCACATGCTCTGCCTTTTTCACGTTATGTTCTGTTGACAAAGTCAACGATATATCGTACAGTAAGAAATTTTCAAAAATGGACATACATGAGGTAAGAAAATAAACCAATACCACACACACATAGATTTTGTCATAGTTTACCTAAGCCCAAAATGTCCCCTTATTTAACACAAAATAACCATTCAAAATATATTGAAAGATCGTCTGGTAAAACAAGCCTGTCAAATCAATGACTTCACTTGAGGTTTGTAAAATGAAAATATACTGCTCGCGAAAAAAAAGGTGTTAAAGTCTATGCCATATGGGTTGAATGTTTAGTAAACAAGTTGTCAAAGATCACGTAAATAGGTGAGCGTCAAAACAGGTGTCATGACTATAAACAAACGTACACTAGAAGATTTAAACATATGACAACAATAAAGTTTGCATAGCAGGTTTAAATTGTCTGGGTATTTTAAAACATAGCTTTAGTTTAAATAGGTCAATCACTTGAAAATAGAGTAATCCGTCGAATACCCACTAGACGGGGATATGCATGCCGGTTGCCGGGTGTGAAAGGTTTCAATCAAAGTGCATGACACTGTCGCAAGGAAAACGAAGGCATTTGCATGACATGTTACTGCTTATGAACAGATGCCTTTAAAACATCTTCATACGTACATTTTCTTTGCCACATCAGCCTCTCTGAACTGCTCTTTCACCATCTTGGGTTCTGATAAGCTCGTGTCGTGTGTGAAATTTGCACAATTTTACATCACATTTTCAAGCCTTTATTGTACAAGGATTTACTTTCGCGAGCGTCTGTTAACATGACTTATTTAGAGATTATATTCTAATGTTGGTCACATTTAAGTTAAGTATGATAAAAACTAGAAGTATTTTTTGAAAGGAAAACAATTAAAAGGATACACCTCGAATATTCAAATAAAGTTCATAATTTATCCCTAATATCCCTAAAAAGTAGTGACGGTGTAGAGAGTATCGCTGACGTCAATCAACCGACAAACAACACGACCGAGACGACATATTTTCCCAAGATACGAGACATTCAAAAAGATGTATGCAACAAACAATCAGCAGAAAAGGCCAATGGATTTTACTGGCAGTAAGTGACAGTGTTCTGCACTTCGAAATTTGTGAAGAATTAGTCATGTCTTGCTGAACATCACGGTGCTGCGTGTTGTCCCTAAAGGGAGATAATTCTAGACTGACCGATTTATCGCATGTTTTTGAGTATCGTATGTAAAACGTACACAAACTGTCATAGTATGACATCTAAGGTAGTTAAAGATTAACGCGATGAGTGTTAAGCATATAAGTGTATGCTGTAAACCTATTTCGTGATATTTCAGTTAATCAAGCTGATTTATTTTGTGAATAGGCTATACAGAATTTAATTTTTTGTTATCATTGTCAATTCCATTCCTGGAACCAACCAGTACTGAGCCGTGAGTGTAAAGTTTCTTGATCAAGTCTGGTGCACACAAAGTAGGCTTTGACATGATTCAAACTCTTGCCTGACAGTCATACACAGGTTAAGAGACAGACCTGCTAACCATGTTGCCATGCAGCTCGAAACAATGTTTAACTTTTTAAAAAATGATCTCAACCGTATAACTTTTTTTCTAGATTGAAAACAAACAAATTCCAATAGAACAGTACCTGGTTTGTTTGCACAGGTTGCAAATTTAGCCTTCCATTGATTGTGTTGCTCAGCTGTACTTGTTATTTAGTTTCCTTTGTTTTTCAAATGCAAACCCCTCAATCAGGGGCTGGACTGCCAATTTTATTAATCCCCGCCACGGATTCGGTAGGGCATTATAGGATTGCACTTCGTCAGTCTGTCCGTCCGTAACATTTCGTGTCCACGCTCTAACTTGGTACAAATGTTGTCCTCATTGAGACAATGTGCAGTGACCTTGACCTGGATCCATACCGCAAAGGTCAAGGTCACACAATACATTTAAAGGTCAGAGTACACATGCTTGTGTCCGCACTGTAACATAGTTTTCCACTTTACCACTGCAGACAATTTTTATCTTATGCGGACAATCGCGAGGTACATATATAATACTTATTTTGATTCAAAGTTTCATTAATGATTAATTTTTGCGTACAATAGTCAATACATGATTGAATTGTCCGTTTATTTGTTTGCACATACAACCCTATAATTGGTCCATACTATGATAGAAGATGCTCCTGACAAATACATCATAGGGACGCTGTGTCGTCAGTAAACACATGTCTGTTAGTCTATTGTTTGTCAGTAAACACGTGTCAGTTAGTCTATTGTTTGTCAGTAAACACGTGTCTGTTAGTCTATTGTTTGTCAGTAAAACGTGTCTGTTAGTCTATTGTTTGTCAATAAACAAAGTGTCCATTGGTCTTTTGTTTGTCAGTTTAAAATAGACATGTTTTTCGCACCTTCCCATGAAGACACTGAGCAGTTTGTCAAATTTCATCACTACACGCTTGGGCTGCATGAAAGCGTAGGCCGCATGTAACTCGCTAGACTGGATTACATGTTTTCCTCTCCACTTCACACTTGTGTACATTGTGTATCGAGAATCACGTACCCGTCAAGTTGTTTACATACATGTACATTATGGCGTCCACGGTGAAATGTACATTCAATTGCGCAATTAAACTCAACCATCTGAAGAACTATTCATGTACATATATAGTACATCATAATCTTTGATGACAGTGAGACATCATATTTCTGATTGAAAATCTCTTATAACCTCTATTTATGAATTTCAGACCAGCAGTCATGGGGATCTCCAGAGAATGATGCTGCATCAGAGAGAAAAAGAAAGCGCAAAAGCCGATGGGCCAATGATGAAGCTGTTGAAAAGACCATCATACCAGGAATGCCAACTGTGATTCCTGCAAACTTATCAAAGGACCAAGAACAGCAGTATCTCTGTAAGTGTTGACACAAGACTATTTTCTGCTAATTTTCACAAAAACTGTCACTTAATATTATTTCAAAATCTTGCAGGCTCACATTTAGATACCAAATGTTCATTTCAGAAAGTGAGAGATCACCTGTTACAGAAATGTGCTTATGTTGTTAGATAATTAATATTGCTTTGAAGTTACAGTTTAGGTTTGTTATTTATGAAGGTAAGGTAAGATCATGCTTGCGAGAAAAGGTAAGTAGTATGTATTGTGCATTTTTTACCATGTATTCTTAACAGACTACATCATTGTTCAAGTAAACCGGCCTGTTAGTGTCTAGTAGTGACACAGTGAAAACCTATAAAGACTCAGGAGTTCTAAAAACATGTCTTGTTTTTAAGATTGAAAAATAAATGTAAAGCTATCCTGTTAAAATCTGAAGTAGACTGCAAAGGAAATGCAACTCTAAACAAACAAGAAGCGTTTAAGGGTCTTGGTTTAAAATGCACTGTATTAAAAATGTGTTGTTTATTGAAAGTGACTGAACATGACATAACATTTTATATGTTTATTATCATTATCAACTCAAAAATATTTATTATATCATTTTTGTTTGTCCCCTTGTTTATTTTCAAATTAGGTATATATGTATAACCAGTTCATAGATTGACATAACAAGTCAGTGAACACACAGTCTCTTTATAAACATGATTGTTTTCTCTTTCATCAATCATATTCATTATATGACATTACATTGTGTATATTTTTGCAAAACTGAAACCTAAAGGTTGGCCTTGGCCCATCTTAATTTGATATTAAATTGGTCACCTTAAAATTCTGCATCAAGTCCTGCAGCCATCTAGTATCACATTCCACATTTTCATATTTCCATTGCATGGGTGTGTGCCAAAGTTGTTGAATGTTTAGTTCACTCTTGTGTGATCAACATTTAAAATTTATATATATATTGACTTTGTATGATGCTTAATTAGAGAATTTCTTAGCTATTGCTGAGCTTTGCGCAATTGTTTATTTTATGTTCTACTTGATAGTTGAGATTCTGATATTATGTGCATCTAATCTTGTTTGGTTAAAACATCAATGTTCAACTCAAGGGATGAACATGATAGGGTTCTAATAGCTATTGAATAAAAAGTTGATATAAACCCTTTAACATTCACCCCTCCATATGAATCAAACGCTTCATTTATTTCCACTTTGAATCCTTTGTGTATTCCTTGTGAAAAAGAAGATACAAATTGGACAATAAACAAATAACTATGGATAGAGATTAACTAATAAATAATGCTTTTGTTTAAAAAAAATAACAATGTTAATCCAGAATAACTTAATTTAGTAAAAACTGGAAGCACCAAGTAGGAGTTAATTGCAATAAAACAAACATGTTACTGTAATCAAATGTTAGTTAAAGGATGGAAAACCTAGTTGACTGTCAGATGAACTGGATCACTTAAAACAATTTACCAAAACCTTCATATTGGTCAAAACACTACTGCTGAAAGAGTAGTAGTGTGGGTAGTACAACTGACCAGTAATCCGTCTCTCATTGCTTAGTACTGGTTGGTTACAGGAATTGATTTGAGCGTGACTTCACAAACTAAAATAATTTGAGGGCATTGTGGTAGATTGACATTTATGTCAAATAAGTTCCCCCAGTAAATAACGTCAAACCTAGAATACAAATTCTTTTAACAATATAAACATTTTTGAAGAAAATTGTTGCTCAGGTCACACATTACCATTAACAAGTGCTCATAGTGATACTCAATTAAAGGAAATCCCAATATACATCTGATCTGTGTTTAGCTCATTTCGAGAGAGTTGAATAAAACCATGATATAGATCTTACCTGAAAATGTGGTATAGTGAAAATTTAGCGATCATAGAGATGTGGAGTCTGCAGATCTATATAAAACAAAACTCTCTGAGGCTTCTTCAATTTATTGATAGAAGAAATAATCAATGTATACAAGTTTATGCAATTATGTGTCCCTATTTACCATCCAATAGGACGAATCCCTCTGAAATAAGCTCCTAATGGATTTGTTGTATGTTACAGATTTATTGTAATTTAACCAACTTGCTTTACAGTGCATCTCCAGATAGAGGAAATAAGTCGTCGATTGCGGACGGGTGACCTTGGTATTCCAGCGAATCCTGAAGACAGGTTGGCCAATTACAGCCGGTTTACCGCCTCAAATAACTACACTCTTGTTTAGTGTACAGGAGCCGTACCAGTAATCTATATAGGAAATGACACTCAAGTTCACAAAAATACCTCCTTGTATATCAATCAGTTGTCATATTTGGCTTCAACTTAAAAATAAAACCTCAAAATGGAAAAGTAAAGTGCTAAGTGCTGAAAAGACTGCTGACACTAGTGTTTTAATTTTTTTAAACTCGTTTGAAAGCAACTCTGATTAAGAGTTTAATTAACTCTAAAATCAAAATTTCGGTGCATTTTGAGTTTTTTTTAAACAAAGGTATTTACCAAAGTAGTCTTTTTAAAGCCTTAGCATTCTGTAAGTAATAAAACATAAAAGGACAACATATTTTACCTGTCACATATTAGTGGGAAATGCTGGTGACAAAACACCACAGTAAATGGACATAAAACACGTTCTTTTTCATTGTACTGTAGTTATGTTGGCAATTGTTTGTGCATGTGAAATTAAAGCACCAAGGTGCAACGGATTTAGTGTTAATATGCTGTTTGTTATATTTGTGTGAAATCACAACAAATTAGCATTAAATTCTTTGTAGCTTATTAAAAAAGTTACGTCTTATGTTACGAATTAAAAGTACATCAGGTTTTTAAAAATAGCTTAAAAACAAGTGTCCAAAGATAGTATTTCCCATAATTGTGTCAAAGTTTGCTTTTACTTTTTCAACAAACAAAAACTTGCTAGTGTCATTTCCAGTTTTCAGGTATAAGTTTTTCTCCGATCACATGATTACATTTGATTACATAGATTTCATGTCCTTGTTTTTGAGCTAATTGCATTTTTCTCTTATAATCATAATGCTTCAACTTAATAAAGGCCCTGAACTCCAACCCAAAGATGTGAACAAAGGGAGGTTACTTGGTAAATAATATAATTGCAATGTTTTCAGCTATTGGAAGGGTTTGTCAGTCAAATTATGGTTAATTGATAAACAACTTGCATTTCAGGAGATTTAAAATGAAACTTTTATTTTAGGGTTGTTTTATATATATTGAACAGTTAATCAAATAATCATCAATTTATCAAATTATTTTGATTTTAGCCATTTCCTATCGTATTACTATTAATATTAATACATTCTGGCAAATCTAACCCAGTTTATCTTGATATAAGCATACTTCTGTCTTGCATAGATAATTAAACATAATATGTTTTAAGTTCCCATGCTGATACAGTACACTACGTCTTTCCTTGCTTCTGTTTTACCCATGTGTATGTGGGGTTTAGCCACAATGTTGTTTTCTTGTATTTTCTGTGTGTTTTGGTTGTCCCTCATTTGCCCATTGTGTCACAAAAGCATCATTTATCTTAGTTAAACATGTTAATGCACTGATTGAGGGGCAGACAGTAGGACACAAAACTCATGGCATGATTCGGGGAGATGTTGTTTGTCGCAATAGCTTGTTTCATCTTGATCTATAACTTAATGACACCCAACTATACAGTATTTAAAGTTAAACACCGCCTCCTCGATAGCCTAGTGGTAGAGTGCTGGCTTCGAGTGCGGGAGGTCCCGGGTTCAATCCCCCGACAAGGACTGCGTCATACCAAAGACGTAATAAAAATGGTACCAGTAGTTCCTTTGTTTGGCACTCAACATTAAAAAGGGAAATACTGGCTCTTTCTGAAGAATTAAGATAGGAAATAAAATGTAATGGATAAAATCTGGAATAGAAAATCCTTCGAAGTCGGAGGTCATTGGCCGTCGTGGTGGGGATGAAAAAAACGAATGACCACGCAGAACCGACAAAGTCGAATGCTAAAAAAATAATAATAAAGTTAAACAATGCACCTTTTACAGCAGCTGCATACTTTCTATTATTGGTACACTTGCAATTATCTTGACAAT
>ENA-OREC01001398-OREC01001398.1-marine-metagenome-genome-assembly--contig:-NODE-1398-length-12141-cov-13.364556_pt1 | contig 12141 bp, 4 predicted proteins | sample MGYA00248626_ERZ508543 | MGnify/ENA primary metagenome ERZ508543 (study PRJEB26211, sample SAMN05518279) | marine metagenome | isolation source: Puget Sound, Washington, USA | host: Bankia setacea... | reverse complement strand
GTGTTCAATTGTTATGGCAGTACCTTTTACTTATCTAATCCCTCTTATAAATCTATTCATGGAACCAACCAGAACTGATCAATGAGGTTAAAGCTTCAGCAGGGTTTGAACTTAAAACCTGACAAGACAATCCATCAATTACAAGTCTGGATTGCTAACACCAACAAACATTTACAATTACTTTATATTATACAGTATTCATAGCTCTCTTTATGCAATGTGCTCTGAGGAAACTACATTAAAACGTTTACTCAATGCATCTTAATATCCACTGGATAATGTTATTGTGGTACTTACAAAGATATCGTTGACGTAGAGTTTCTTCATTCTGTAACGTTTTATCTTGCCCTGTATCCTCTTGTCTTTGATCTCTGCTTCTGTCCTCCACTCACAATGTAGATAGGAGCTGAACAAACATAAACAACATGGATAACTGGTGTGTATTTGTCTTGGTTAGTTCAGGGCACAACATTCTACTTGTCCTATTGCCCTGGGGAGTGGTTTGGGATGCAGAACAAGTGGAAATGTTGCCATCTGTAGTGTATTTTAACCATACCCCATAATAAGCAGGATGAGTAGTTTTTGATTTTTGTGTCCTGTAATTACTTTGTTAGCTTTTATGTTTTTAGTTGAAGACTTTATCAATTTTATATAACATATCAGGCCTGCAACATATCTAGAGTCATTGTATCAGTCTAACAGTATGCAGACATTTCTCTGGGAGTTGACAATACATAAACTAATTTAGATTTCAATAAATTGAAACTTTTGTGTATGTAACACAATTAAAAGTAAAGTAGGTAATCAAGGGTACCAAGCAAATTTTGAAAATTCATATTCAAAATAACATCTTGAATAAAAAAAGAAAAGTATTCATAAGTTTTTTACAAATTCCTGTAAAATGACAATAAAATCTGACAATCCATTACCATGATATGCATTTAGACAGAAAAGCGTGACGGACGGAAGGACGGACGAATGGAAGGGCTTCAGATCGACGGACAACGCCAAAACAATATCCCCCCCCCTCCCCCGAAATCTTTCGGCGGGGGATAATAATCAAAATGTTATATTCTCTCACAATGTCTTGACAAAACACCAATATTTTTGCTAATGATACATGTATGGCTATCTATAAATTTAACATAGAGACTTACAAGTTCTTGTATTTGACAAAGTATTCTTCTACTTCCTCCTGATCTGCATCTTCATCCTGTAACACAAGTAGACCTATGTGTCAACCTCACAAACATAAATGTGCAACCTTATACATGCGCGAAAGACAAATAGATTTACTCCAGAACTTGCTACATGCTACATTTTCAGTATGGTACAAACGCTTTTACTATATACACTGCGACTCCATTATAACGCCTTCCTATATAACGCAGACTCCATTATAACGCTTTCCTATATAACGCAGACTCCATTATAACGCGGTCCAATATAACGCAGACTCCATTTTAAAGCCATCTCCGCGTGGCTCCCAAATATTTTTCCTATATACTGTGTGTGAAAATGTCAGCAGACGATCGCAGTATACACAATGCAAGCTGTGAAAATCATTCTCCTTGTGTATTTCCTAGCCAAGTTTGACACCAGTTAATCTTCCCCGAGGCGGTGTCAATGCGTCACTCGATATAAAATGCTTATGTAAACGAGGATCAAGTGCAATTGAAAGACGATTGAGTAACTTTTGTTTACAGAATAAAATCGCCATGGCACGTGGAAAACGTGATAATGATGGTTACCAATGCCGGTGATGTCTTTAAACTTTGCGTTAGCACAAAAAGAAAACACAAGCTTTACAGTAGATATGCGCGTTATATTTCATATTATTAATGATATTTTAAATGGTTCATTGTAGAAGAGTTTAATGCAAGTTTATGAAAAATCTTACAACACGTGTACCTAACTACATGCAGATCTACTTCTCTTACAGTACAGTAACTTCTGCTTGTCAAGGCAGTGGGCTAGCTTATACTCAGACTGTTTTTTTTTTAGACACTATCGTACATGTCGACGCGTTTTCCTCACCAAAACAAACCAGACAGGTATCAGAATTAAATAAATACAGTAAATCCATTGCAACTAAATTATTCTACCAACGTACACCTATTGATACCGCGATTTATGAAAAGTTTGTGTGTTATAACCATAAAACTAAATACACTGACTGATGTCCCACACCAAATTCCATGGGTGGGGCATTTGTTTACGTAAGTGAAAACCCGTGAAAGAGGTCGCATTAAAGATTTTGAACAACGGTCGCATAATGGATTCGCAGTGTATAAGCTATCCAAATTTAAAATGGCATGTAATAAAAAGAATACTCATGTTGACCACAATTTATATTATCCACTAGTGAACATATTAATGTAGTTGGTCATCACTCAGTTAAATATAATTCAATCTCTTACTGAAATATATAATTCTCGGTATCCCCTACATATTCACAAAATTTGAACTGCAATTAATAAAACATCTGCTTGAGCGTAATAAGAACTGTACAACTGGGCAGCCAATGTGTCAAGCTCAATATTTGACCAGACAATACAAGTGTACAATATATATCTAAGCATTCCGAGATCAGTATTTGGTGTTAAACATCTTATTTACTTTACTAGTCGAGTTCAAGTACTTACATCAGGATCTGGCTTTCTCATTCTGTGACCAAGTATCTTATCAACAATCACTGCATCTTCTTCAGCCGGGTTCTCCTATAAAACATTAGATGAACATTCGTCTTAAAAACTGATTAAAACAAACAGGAGAGACAACCTTTGTCAAAACTGGTTCAAGGGAGGCAAATCTTTTCAATCAAAGGGCACATCTCCAATAGAATCCAGGAAGACAAGCGGACCAAACAACTGTCACAAAGTTACTCAAGTAAGTTTTCGTCACTTTGACCTTGTCAGCAGAAATAAATAAATGAGCTAAGCAAGTATGACAGAGTGATTAAGCTAGGATAGGCAAAGTTGCATGAGATACTGTAGTGTTGTTTATACATTTAAACTCATACATCAAGCCGATTTTATGCAAATATGCAGAATAAGCTCAGTAAACAGTTGAAGTAGTAAGCATGAAAAATATACATTTGATTTAAAGCAACAATTAACTGAAAATGCAGGTATTGTATATATAGATGTACAAGCTTTAGATATTTTGTAACAGAAAATATACACACAGAAAATAAAGAAATATAATAAAAGATGGAAATGCATGGTTGTTCATTGCTTCAGGGTTAGTAACAACAAACAGGAAAATACAACATCTAGTGCACTACCTACAAGCATTTGTTTGGGTGTTAATGTGGTAAATTCAACATAACAAGAGATGTTTGTAAAACATTATGTCCCCTAAAGTGTTTTTGTCACAGATGTTTTGTACAACTGGATTAGTCAGTTCAAAATATATGAAGAAGAAACACATTTTCGAAATTGTTACTTAAATGGTTTTGGCTTATTTGACCCCGGTGACCTTGACCGTTGACCCCAAAATTAATAAGGTTCCTTTGCTACCCAGGATGGATGTCTGGACCAAGTTTGAGGAGGCCAGTATCAATAGGGTTTCTCTGCTATCCAAAATGTGTTGACCAAGTTTGAGGAAGGTAGGTCAAGGCGTTCTCCAGTTATTGATCGAAAACGAAAAGGTTACAGACGGACAGACAGACAGACCGACATGTGCAAAGCAATATGCCCTCTCTTCTTCGAAGTGGGGCATAATTATGCTAAAAAATTAAGATCTTTTGTTCAAGCTTGGGAAATCTGCATTATTTACACACGTATCCATTTTATAATGGATCTTATATTGACAGGCAGGTAATCTAGATAAAAAGTGTTGTCAGTTTAACCTGTATACAACCACGACTTACAGAATGCATGATTGGCCACTAGTATAATTAATCTCTATACCTAATCTCAATTCTGCTGCACTGTTTATAAAGGTGTAAAGTGAGTTAGTTTAAAGCGCAACTAGATAAAAAAGCCAATATCCCATCTCACACTGTCTATTTTTGGTTCTCTTTTACATACAATGCCATTGCTGGATAACTAAATAAAGGCGAGTTGGTGGGTTTTATTGAAATACAACACAAAGAGGCCATTTCGATCCAAATAAACCATGGTAACTTCTCTACATAGGCCAACAATTAATGACTAAAAGGTTAATATTGAAATGAGTGATAAGCAGCTGCATGAGCTGAAAAGTACATCCAGTAAAGTATCCAATGTTCATGCATCTCAAAGTGAAATACAGCTAGTTTTGATTTCCCACATAGAATCAAAGCAATAATCATTTAGTGAAAGTCTACAGGAAAACAATGTCATATCATAAAACTTAAATTTATTCCTCATTCACTGTATCTTTAAAACAATTAGGATATGAAGGTTGTAGAGAAAACAATGCTATGTCAGTAAGCGTTGCACAGAAATAATCGATGCAAGCAATGATCAAACAGCTGTGAATGAAGTAAAGCAGATCTACGGCTCTAATTAGCAGGCACAGACAGCCTTAATGAGTCATACATAAAATGCTAAATTGTGATATGTCAAATGCTATAAACAGATAGAAGGGGTTAAAACGCTTGGTGTAGAGTTTGAAACAATAATGAAGCAGCAGAGTTACACTCCCATATGGCCGTGTGTGACGCAGGTATACAAGTTACAGGGTTAACCAGTGAAAGTGCCACATAGAATTAACAGCATGTTTGGGCTTAGGTTTATAAGTTATCTACATGTGGACTTATTTATTGAATACCATTTGAATTTAACAACCAGATTTTAACGATGTACATCTATTATATATTAATTAATGTTTACAAATGTGACAGTTTTGGTGTGCTACATTTTTCTACATATCTATCAAACATAAAAGAAGCCTATGCTTTACTTGTTTATCTTTACTTCAATCATTTTACACTCAACTGCACTAATAACGGACTGGTAAATAAATACAGTAAAATAAATATATCTCAATTATAAAGGAATGGTATGCCATATACACATTTGTTGAAGCATTTCAAAATAAATTAAATGCATTTTTATGGTATCAGAAGTATAGGAAGTTACATTTCTTGGAAAAACGGGATGTTATGAATCATTGTCACACATGGAGGACTTTGGCCAGCATTAACCATGTATCAAAAGATGCTATTGAATAAAGTAGCAGATATAACCCTTACACATTTACCACATAACAGTATGATAGTATGTTCTAAACTGTTGTGTTTTTTCAACGCCTACTCTAAACAGAATGGAAGTTTATTAGAATAGTAACAAACTTTTCAATGTCTTGTATCTGCAGTGTGTTAAGACAAAATGACTCAATCCCCTCCACTCAAAACAAAGCTTAGAGGCAAAATGTCTCCAAGGATTTGTTCATTTCAATTAAGTATTGTTAAATCTTGTCATTTCGACGACAACATTTTGTGATTTTATCAACAGAACGTTTTCATGAGCACTTAGAATTTGTGGTGACTAAAATATATATACCTGGACAAAATTGGGTTGTTTTCACTGAAATTTATATTCTTGGTTCTGCTGATTCGGGAAATCCATAAAGGTCTGTGCTCAGTTGACTTTTATTTGTTTAATTGAGCTGATCTTAATAATTTCTTGAACTCTGTACTCTTACTTTCTTCTACACTAAACCAGTGTACATCACATAGAGGAGTAGATACACAAATCAAGAGGTGCAAGCAAATTCATTTCACACGTAAGGACTTTTGAAATAGTGGAATTTCATTTTTTCAACCTTGATATACTTATCAGCTGAAAAATGTCCCCAACCACTGTTATCACAAAGACAGCTGTGTTCTTCAGATTGCTATTCGATCTTAACATTTTGCACATGTTTGCTTTCACCCCTTTGTAATGGTTAGTAACAGAAACAACCATGCATACCACAAACAGTACCGGTTTTACCACAGCACCCTCCACTTCTTTAGGTGGCATATCCATTGTGTCATCATTATCATCAGACAGGTTTAGGTCCACATCGTCCATGTATTTCTTACGTTTCACATTACGCCCTGATCGTCTCTTATACTGTCAAAACAACACATAGAATAATTATGGCAATGTTAGCAAACCATATACACATTTCTGAAATCAAATTGTTCTGTTCGCAATGGTTTGGGTAAAACTAGAAAATCCAACAAAAATAATAAACACCTATTTGTACATATATCTCGTTTGGACATTACGCATCTAACCTGCACTGAACTACACTAGCACAATAACGAATGAAGAAATATACAATGATGTATTTTACATATTTACAAAGTGTTTTTGCAGTACCTGTTAAAAATATGACATGTTTCAATCAATAAGATTGTGGCCAGTCTTCTGCCATATGTTATGAAACAATATATATAAACTATGACAATTGGTCTGTTATTCTACCATTGGTCAGTTATTCTTCCATTGGTCAATTATTCCACCATTGGTCAGTAATTCTACCATTGGTCAGTTATTCTACCATTGGTCAATTATTCTACCATTGGTCAATTATTCTACCATTGGTCAGTTATTCTACCATTGGTCAATTATTCTACCATTGGTCAGTTATTGTACCATTGGTCAGTAATTCTACCATTGGTCAGTAATTCTACCATTGGTCAGTTATTGTACTATTGGTCAGTTTTTGTACCATCACTCAGTTATTCTACCATTGGTCAGTAATTCTACCATTGGTCAGTTATTGTACAATTGGTCAGTAATTCTACCATTGGTCAGTTATTGTACAATTGGTCAGTAATTCTACCATTGGTCAGTTATTCAATTCTCTATTCCTACTTACATCATCATTCTCTGGTGAGGGTGGTGGTGTAATCTTTATTTCTATGTCTGACCCATCAGAGGAACCACCATGGCGCTTACGTTTCTTGCTCTTCAGGAATGTTGCAGGCGGTCTATGAAAGTAGTCAATATAAAAGTTAAGTATCAATCAAATCTGTAAAACAAGGTAACTACTAGCTAGAGAGTAAACAGACAAGTCAACATATTGACTAATCGCTAAATCAGTTCTATGTGCTACACGTGAACAGTTTAATCATTAAGGAGTGAACAACTTTTCTTTTCTTCCTGGTTAAAGGTCACACTTCCCTGGCTCATGTATAACAATTTAACTAGGTTCATTTTCTTTCATTTTAATTTTGACTCACCCAGTTAAAACAATACCCAGTTATTTAGCTCACATAAGAAAAAGTTTCAAATACACTTATTGTCAAGCCAGTTTTGCTAACATAGTTACTAACAAATCAAGGGACTGAACTCTGTAACTTTAACCACTGTTACATTGCATGTAGTTTCAAGCCTTCATATGACAGGTCAATTAAATTGCTAACTAGGTTAACACATCATTAACTCCATACCAAATTAAATAAATGTGTCAAACTGCACGATCTGCAAGTTTAACAATTACAAAAAGTGTAAAATCTGTGCTTAACTAAAGTATTAAACAGTGAAAACCTAGACACTGAAACAGTAAAGTACAGTAAGTTTTTTTCTTCAAAGTTATACGCATATACTTTTTCTAATATCTATCAGGGCGTTAAAACATCTCATCAAAAGTTTTACAGATGTGGTAAACAACTGCATGTATCATATTTCACTATTTACATGCACTAGATCTAAACAAGGACGGACAAGTTTGTGAGGTAACTCGAGATTTCAAGCTTTATCTTCCATATGATTCATAACTATAGAAGGTTAAATTACAGTAAAGATAGTAACACTCAGCATTATATGTGAAGAATAAAGACAAACTGTACTTACTTCTTTGGTCTTTTCTTTTCAGATTTTGGTGCGCTATCCGACGGTTCTATCTTGGCCACTTTCTTCTTTTTCTTCTTCTTCTTCGGTTTCTCTTCTACACTTTCATCTATTTCCAGTCTACTATCCTCTAAATCATCACTATTAACACCTGTACTACAATTTGCCATAACCCCTACACTCGTTTCTTCACTATTATCCAGAGTGTAATCCATTGTCTCTTCTTTGGGCTCTTTCGGCGTCTTATCTTTCTTCTTCTTTTTACTCTTTGGAGTCTTTTCTTTGTCTTTGTCTTGATTATCCTTATCCTTCTTTGGTGGATATCTTCTCTTTTTCTTACTTTTTTTGCCTTCCGGTGTAGGCTCTAGACTATCCATCTCCACAAGAGTGGCGGGCAGTTCTGGAGGCTGAATCACTTTAGGTATAGCTGTGTTTCCAGATTTCTGTGCCTTTGCTATAGCTTCAGCAATGATTTTGTTGGCTTTCTCCTGCTGGTTTGTTGAAGCGGTGCCATCAGTGTTGGCTGTGGAGGAAGGTTCCTGAGCTGGTATAGCGTTCCGTATGATAGTGATGGGTTGTACAGTATTGAGACCAGGCTGTGTGGACTGTTGTATCACAAGCTGTTGAGTGGGTGGGGCACCGCCATTTAACACAGGCTGAGGTAGAGTGGTAAGGGTTGGCACAGACTGAAGCTGACCTGGAAGCTGCTGGGGTATTGACATCCTCTGACCTTGTTGTTGGGGCTGCTGAAAACAAAAGAACAGCAGGTTTAATTTTCAGTAAAGTTTGCTAGGATACACATCACTAAAATCGAGCATACATCCAGTTTTCTTAAACACACAAATAACTAAATACGATCAGTAATAACTACATAATCTCCTGCTTCATAACCTCTCAGTCTTTAAACAACAGCCCAATGTTACATGAAACACTGACACACAAGCTAAACCATTCTTTCAAAAGTAAACATACTCTACTTGCACAGCATGTCAATCTAAGTCTACACAAAGTAGAAATCAAACAATAATTAACCTCAGATTACAGCTATACTTTAACACAGCTATGTAAACACATGTACCACCATTTTGAGTATCAATGCACATGTTTGAATAGTCTGAACTGTACATGTTGTAGCATAGGTTTTAATTTCCTTATCCAAAAATTCAACATATCTTGATACCAACGATGCACACAAACACACTACGCAATGTAAATCCATAGTCTAATCATTTCCTTGTAGTCTTGTTTTGTTTCACATCTTGTTTTTTTTCTTTCTCATTTCATACACAAGATAACATCAATCACACTATTCTGCTAGTCTATGAAAACACTCCAGTAAAAAAACTCCCCCTCACTACTTCAAGAGCTGGTATATCATCTGATACTTTAGCCCCAGCATTTTTCTAACATTTGCACACTATTTTAACCACAGCTATTATATATTGTTTATCTTTTCTGCAGGGTATGTGAATGTTATTTCTACATAAAACAAATCCATCTGTTACGGCTTTCCAATTAGCTTCATAATTCAAAATATCTTGTTAAAATGCCAACCTCACTGAGCAGCAGGAATAGTTACGAGCTTTTTTATGCACAGTCTAAAACTTGAGCGAAAAACTTAAAAGCCACTGAAAACAGCCGTGTAACAATTTATGGATGTACATGAATCACATCTATAAAATGTAACAATATCACAGATAGAGGGGGATATAAGAGCAGGAGTCTGGAGCTCTTGTACGGAGAATCAATACAATCCACATGTTTCTAACAACACATTTATACAATCATTTTATACAACAATTGGACTGATGTGATATGTTTCTACACTGGTCACTTTAAAATGGCTAGACCACTTCTATCTGCATGTTGTGCAAGCTTTATCTGTGAATAGATCGCGCACTAAGCAGTATTCAATACCCAATCATTTCAAATCACCTCTAAAACCTATTGAAATAATCTTGCTATTCTTTTTTTTTCTGCTGCGACCATAAACCTAAATGTAAGCATCAATTTCTAACTGCTATATTGATTATTTCCAGCACTGTCTCTATAAGAAGCTTTGAATGCCTTTACACATGTCATAAACAACTGCATGAATAGTCTCCCTTGCTGTAAGTTAAAAGTCGTAGATAAAATTGTCATTTTTGCTGTTTTACTTTCAAATAGCCAAATTAAGATGGCACAACATTAAATTCTTCGATTACTTTCTTCAAATCACAAACATTGCGTTTCTTGGTCATTTCAACCTATAGATCAAAGACACTGCCAAAAAATCAAACTCTATAAAAAATATATATACTCAAAACCGACAACTTGACAAGATAAATTTTTAAGGCCTTTCTTTACAGTCAAATCATAATACAGGATCAAGGCATTTTTACCACTATAGTGAAAATCGTAAATTTAGAAATTATGTAATTATTTGTCACCGGTATTTATTTTTCATGGTTTATAAGTTATACCCATGTTATCAGTTAAAGCATACATGTGCACTACTTGAGAGTTTATAGATCTTTACATTTATCCACTTATGTTGATTTAGTTTAACCACGTACAAGATTTATACAGCAGTATTCAACTGTAAAGTGAACAAAAGAAACTCTAGGGCTGTATATACATGATGAAACTATACCTCGGAAATATGAGATGTCATGCAGGTGCCCTTTTACTGCAAACAATCTTACACAGGTTAAACAAGACTGCCTTTTTACATTCAAATCCACCCTACTTTAACTTGTTACCCTCCTTTACAGAGTAACCAAATTAACCTAAACCACCCCATTAAACTAAGCAACAACACAATAATTGACTTTCTGGTTCGTATTTTCTTTTGTTTAAGTTTGAGCGCTCCTTTCAGTATGATGAGACACATTGAGTACTAGATACATGCTCTAGTTTATTGCACCTAAGTGACTGTAGAAGCAAGGATAGTGGACTCAATTGCGAGTTGTATTGATTTTGTCATGTTTTCTGAATCCATGCACATGTCTCTTTATCATTGATATAGCAGATGTATAGTTTGGCTAGTGAATCAATATACTGAAAGATCTAAAACGCTACTTAACCCAAACTGTGTTAAACATTTCACAAAAGAGGTGAGCCTGGAGTCAATGACTGCAACCGTACTATGGAGTGTGTTTACATTGTTTGAGAAAGTCACGCTTAAAAAAAATCAATACTCTTTTGTTGCTTCAAATCCACGTTATTCAAAATGTCTAACCTTTTTCAACGGAATAAAACCCATCTTACTCGCATATTCCAACATCTGTTTCACAAACTTTTTATCACATAAATCCACAATACAACACACACGTTAGTTTAAACACGTATCCACTGAAATACATAAGTCTCCTTTATATCATGAGAAACTTAAACTCAATAACACAGATTAAAACATGTATGAACCACAAAACATCCAGTCACTAACTATCAAGGTACATCGAGTCTTTGTGTATACACCGTGTATTCAATACCATTCACCAGACAAAGGCCACACTCGACTTTTTCAAATTTTCAGCTAAACACAATAATCAGTAACAAGGTCCCCACTTACACCATAGTTTCACCAATAAATCTCACTTCCTTATGTAACCCTACCGCACATGTCAAAAACACACGCCCTACATTCATGATGCCATAAAAAAACAGCAATGTGTAAATGGATAAAAAAAGACACATTAACAAGCTGATAAAACTAAGATGAAGATTACCGCAATTTGATCCCTTTAGTGTTTTTAATGTTTAAAAACGAATCGAGTTTTCTGGCACTTTTTCATAAACACTAAGAATCTTGTCATATCTAGTCTACTACCTCGATCCTTTAACAGTTCACTTCCAACAATAGCCTCAGTCAAACAGTGTTGCTAATCAATAATTGCAAGTCCTCCATTTGATTTTTATGCCTTCATTACTGCTGTAATCCATAATATCAAGCATTCAATAACGGGCACGGAGGAATCAACCAGCATCTGTATGTACACAAATCTCCTCTCAATCCATCTCCCTAGTCAAGCTCATGTCACAAACACTCCAACAAATATCTTAACACTGTTATAAAATAGTCGAGTTTCATGCAGAGTCTATTGTCGGCTGGTATATATTTTTTCCAGAGCCAAATGTCTCTAACAATTGAATCTAAATTCAGTTACAAGCACATCTAGGAGATAGTATTGATTAGGATTCCTGTAACATGCTATTAATTTGTAAGATGTTAAGTTTTTGCGTATTGGCATCAACTATTACAATTACAAGGCTTATATTGATATGATATTCGATAGTGTACAAGTGCTTGAACCAAGTTGTGTATGCTTCTTGAACCAAGTTGTGTATGCTTCTTGAACCAAGTTGTGTATGCTTCTTGAACCAA
>ENA-OREC01001397-OREC01001397.1-marine-metagenome-genome-assembly--contig:-NODE-1397-length-12142-cov-16.514380_pt1 | contig 12142 bp, 5 predicted proteins | sample MGYA00248626_ERZ508543 | MGnify/ENA primary metagenome ERZ508543 (study PRJEB26211, sample SAMN05518279) | marine metagenome | isolation source: Puget Sound, Washington, USA | host: Bankia setacea... | reverse complement strand
AATACACTGTATTTGATTGTAAAGTATTGTAATAATGGCTAGTGACTGTAATACATGGTTAATATGTGAATCTAGTAGTAGGGAACTGAAGGCAGCACAGCAATCCTGTAGTAGAAGCCAAAGTATAACTGTTAGATGGATTGTACAGGTAGTCATTGTAACACTCAAACACACACACACACGCACGCACGCACACACACACACTGATTGGGCATGGACTTTGTAAATTCAAACATCAAAATTTCACACCAGCAGTACTAGCATGAGATTAAACACAATCAGCAACATGGCTGTATGGATAGCTTGCCATTGATCACAAGAATCATATAGCTCCCATTCTGCCTGTGTTTCTATGTTGGACAGCATGATGTGTCCTGTTAGTTTGGATTTTTAATGAATGGACTTCAGGATGATTACCAGAGCATTCAAGCAATGAGAATGTTTGGCATGTTTGCATGTTTCTGATAAGCCACACTGCAGACTTAGTATACCGTGGTGTAAATATTGTTAACAAGTTAGAAATGTATCCATTAAGCTTAGCAGCTGCACTCCAAACACAACCTTCATGTACATAATGCACATTCTGAACAACACTAACATCTCTAAATGCCAGATTAAAACAGTAGACCACAGAGTTATCAACTATCTTTTCAACAACTCACAAAACTCAAGAAAAAAGCAATAAAGTAAAAACTAAAACAAGTCTATAACTTTACATGGACAGTCTGTTAACTTTGGTATTAGGGACTGGTGAACCACATTTTGAGGCATCCTCCTCTCTGAAATGTTATTGTATCATGTTCAACAGAAAAGTTACACAAATAACATACTGGCAAATGTGTTACACAGAAATAATAAGGTTTATCAGCAGAGTAGCTCATATATTGGCAAAAGTCAAAGGTGAACAAGGATAGTAATTGTAGTATGCTAAGGTCATAAATGAAGGTCAAGGACACACAGTCAACAAGTCATGTAAGATTTACATAGAAAGTCGCTTTATTTTAGTCCCTGAGGCATCCCAATTCTCCTGTACACAGTTGTCCTCGCTGAAAATTTGGAATGGTCATTTGTGTTACCATTGCAACTAACAAAACCTTTTGTGCAGTTTGTTTCTATGACAATTCATTGCTAAGCAATATGTTATAGACTTCGAAAGTGAAATGTGAACAGCCGGGAATGTTCAAATAAAGCCCACCACCAAATTTATACATGTAGATCATTCAAACACCATATGAACATAATTTGATACATGTTAAATACATAAACAGTTGTGTTTACAAGATAACCATTGCACAGTCTTTGTACTGAATATCATATTCATGCTTAACGTAACAGACAGACATACTGTTGTTGATAAAGATTGAGGTCATTCAAAAGTAAAAACAAACACAATTTCAACATGATTTTTATCTCTATACTTATTCAAAAGTAACTTAACATTTATTGCACATACAATGATATCGCACAAAACACATTTTAAACAAGTTTCTGGTGGGAAATGTTTGTGTTCAGTTACTTCATTTATTATGTTTGACTAGTTTTTATTCTAGACCTAATCTAATTATTGCCTTACCTTTGTGAGTAAAAAACCTTTATGCTATGTAAACTACCATGATACCAGCATTCGGTGTTACCATACAATCATCCACAAAGCCAGTTAAGATTATAAACACAACAAGTAAAGTGACTGGTATAACTTACATATTTCCTGCCCCAGATGGTGCTTTCTTGATTCTGTCTTTCAAGCTCATTCCTCCAGCAGTCTGACTCTGTGTGGCAGCTGTGATGTATAATATATACTTAATTATAACATTGGAACTGGTTATGGGGTCCATCTTTACTGAATATAAATCTTTTACACTTTTCCAAAATACATGTACTCATATATATATACATTGTACACTAAAATGTCATTTTTATCTCTCTATCGAAAATCAAGATTTAAATCAATGCATATCAAACAAAATATTAAACAAAAAGACACATTTGTAAAGAAATAGGTAGCAATATTTTACACCAAAAAAAAAACACATGTTTTTATCTTCAAGAACTTAGCACTGTGGAAATAAGCCATTAACGTCTCACAAACTTATTTGTTTACATGAACATTGTGTATGTATAAAATGAAGCACTGGAAACTAGAGTTAATTATACCCTTTCACCAGTCTTCAAATCTCTTCAGTAGGGGTTCATATGAGTACAGTACTTCTCCTTATTGATGCTCACAGGTGTTTTACCATTTTGAAAACCGCTGCTCCTATTCAGCCATAAAAGCGCTATTTATTTAAAAATCAATCTAAAATTGGAAGAAAAGTCTCAAGCATTCTTGTTTAATGTTATTCTGGTCAAAACCCAAAGCTCATCCAATAAATTGACCAGATGCTCAAATTTAAATGAAAAGGATTTGGTATTCATGTAAGTGTTACCATGCATCACCATCTACAATTAGATCAGGAGCAACAATAAGGAGAAATATGGTAAAGTTTATATATCTATGAAATATCATGTGTATCAATTTAAACTAGATTTGGATAAATGTGCTCCTCACTGTACTGGAACACACTACAATACTGGAATGGGTATTGGAATGTAATATTTGAAATAATTAACTAGAAAACAAAACCCTACTGTTGATGATTACTGCTAATGGAAGGGCAGTGCTTTTGATATAACTACAGTGCTCTTTGTATAAAGGTCACCTCTTTAAAATGACCACTCACTCACCATACAATACTTAGCTAGAGAATATTTGTGCATATAGATAAAATATGACAGCATTCAATTACAGCTTTGTAAATTTAATAGTACTTATTTCTTTCATTTGCAAAAGATTAGGTGTATATGCAAAGAGTCATATAAAGAAAAACTAAATCATTGGTAAACAATTAATGTTCACAGATTTCAATATGTGTGTAATGTCACTTACTGATATAGTCTGATCAAAGAACAATGCACCTCTGCTTATACATATGCATTTAAAGTCACATAATTATCTTTTAAAGTGTTAATAGCACCAAATTACAAAACCTGATAATTATGTGTGTAATTAGTTACTTGATATTTCTCAAATAAAGGAACGTGTTGTCAGCTATGAGAATAACTAGGTTTTGTTTTGTGATGACAAACCTAATCTTGTGTTGTAACTAGACAACCAAGTAAGTCTCACTGTAGTAGTCATGTATATAAGTGGTCACAGATGTATTCCAGCAGTTCAATATAGAAATGGTCAAAACAGTTTAACAGTTATTCATAAATGAATATCAACATTGCAGTAATTATCATTGTTTTATATTGTAGACACAGTACATTTGATGGATTTGAACTATAATTATATGATGTTCATAGCCCTGGAATAAGAAAATTGCCAATATTCACAAGTTGCTTAAATATCTACGAAAGCATCCTGATATAACAAGTATATGGGTTAAACATTTCATTTCTGCATTGTTTATAGTATAGTAAACATGTTTGTCTACTTGTAGTACAGGTACTGGTGTCTCACTTCCTCATTTACAGTGAATGTTCAGGATGAGTATACTAACATTGTGATAAATGATCATGCTAGAAAGAACTTGAAATCAGAAGAAAATAAACAAATGCTGTGAGACTTACTTAAAAGTTTACATGCTGTAAAAGAAGTTGTTTTAATCCAACATAGAGTTCATAAACTATAAATTATACATGTAGTACATTTCTTTAACATAACTATAATTTGAACACAATATATAAGTCAGTTGATACATCTTGATTCAAATTTTAATTGTTTATATTAACTTTAGTTTACACAACATGTAAGAGAATTTTCTCTGAAGTTTAAAGGGAGAGAATATTAATAGATTTACTGCAAATCTTACAAAGCTGCTTCTACTGCAGTTAGAAGTATTTAGTTTTGGATTCCATTAGGTAATAATGAAGTCGGAAGTAATCCTGTTATAGAGGTGTGTATAAAGAGGACATTATATGTGTGGTTATTAAATTATTGAAAATATGAACAAAGTTGTATCAAACAACTCTAAGAAAACAGCTTAATTATACAAAGCCAGCGATAAGAGTTACACATGAAATAATTGAGGCACTGCAACAAACATTACTCTGAACATGTTGATAATGGTCTTATAATTTTTGTATTTACCCTCGATTTTGAGACTTTCAAGTAGCAATATATCATACAAGATATGTCAAGAACATATAAGTCTTGTTATCACACTGCCCATGTGTTAAACATATTCTAAACTACATGTGGAACAGTTCACTCAGTTCTAGTAAAAGCAATGAAAATCAGCCATATCATAATACTATGTTTGTAGGTTTGAAAGTATTTCTCCATTTTGTATACAATACAAACCTTCATACGTAAAGCACAGAGCTACTGGGTGTATATTTAACATGTATCAGAAAGAAGAAGTTTTATATTGAATATGCAACATCAATATTTGGATAATAGAAGGTCATTTAAAACATGAATATAAAAAGTTCAATTTCACTTTTTCAAATTAAGGTATACATCTCATAAAGGTAACAATGTAATAAGTAACAATTTCACATAGCAATTTGACAGTTTTTATACAGAAGGATAAGGTCAAATATATTCCTATATAAATTATGATAATTAAAAGTTGAGTCAAAGTAAATTTGTTTTAACAACAGAATATGTTTATATGCTCAGCTGTAAAACTTTGCCAATATCAAAGGTTTTGTTTACATTATGCCAGGCTGAGAGATGATAAACTTAAGGGAATGTTAATTGGAATTGTATATATTAAATAATGTTTGTTTTCTTCTAATTTGAAGTATTATAATTATGTAAACAAGACAACCATCTGTAATATGGGTTGCATTTATACCAGTTTTTCTTGGAATGAGAAAGCATATATACATATGACAACATACAGGCTATGACAATACCTAAACTTAATCGTTACTACAGCTAAGCTAAAATTAATATTGTTTTCTTTGACAAATCATGATTATAGCTACATCAAGATATGTTAAATGGTTATCGAAATTTTTATTTTATTTTTGTTTTAATAATTGTTTAAAGAAAGTGAAAGAGGCATGCACAACACAATCACCACACAGAGTAAAGCAAGTGAACATTAAGTATACCTAGTACAGCAGTTGCTCCCTTGCGAAACATAGCCACTGGATGTACGCGGCAGAAAACACACGTTAATTGGTTAGCAGGTGGATTAGTTAATCAAAAGCTATGGTTATGGTGACTTCATATATGATGCTTGCCCAATAACTTGGTGACATATCATCAAGTTAAACTGACTTCTTATAAGGTCTTCTTCAAAAACCAATGTAATTCTGCTATTTATAAAGGCCAAAATTACAAATTGTCTAAATCACACACATTTCAAAAGTGTGGGTAAAATAGTATCTTTTAAGTTACACATTATTTTGGATCAGACAAAATTGTTAACACTTCAAGTTTTTGGGCAAGCAGCATTCAATGCTAATGACACTGAAACTGATTTTCAAGAGACAACAAAGTGCCAGTCTTGTAATCTGTTCCAATGTCATCACGATCACACAGTAGAGAAACAAAGCTAGAATATATGTGTGCTTGATGATAAATGAGAACTTACAAAAGTATTATACATGACTTCTTGTGTTTTTTTTCCATACAAGTTATATTATAATTGCAAACATATAGCATCTCTGTTATTTGAATGTTTATAAATCAAGTTGAAGTCCTCTGTACCAATACTGTTGCTAAGTCTCATCTATGTTAACTTGTACTAATGACATAACATGTGTGTTAGATCTGACTATTGCCATAATATAGTTCAAGATAATGTAACGTTATATATGTGCATAGAGCAGCTGAATTGTAGAACTAAGCAAACTTCCAAGAGCCACAATCATCAAACATTGTACATACAGCTAACATAATTGCTTCCCTTGGTATTACTTGAATAGTTAAAGACTGAGTTGAGTTGCAGTATGATATTTGCTCAAGATTAGTTCTATTTTGTGATTCAAATACTAGAAAATGGAATTTTCATAGGAAACAAATGCATGTATCAACGTCGTGCTTGGTGTGCCTCATGTTGATGACAAAAAAGGTCAGTTATATGAAACACTGAATTGAGCCTTTGCCTAATGCAAATGAATGGAGAAAAAATGATTATGTCTCTTGAAAGATGCCTCCTATGTTTGGTTAAATATAAATGAAGTTAGTGTGCTTTGCCACTAGACTTACTGCATCTTATACTAGGATTTATTTTTTTGCGGGGTTTATATTCTATTTCTATATCTGAAAAAAAAATCGATAAAGGGTTTGGTTCGCAATCAACTCAAACTGAGAACTTCAACTAAAAAATAAAACGGTTCATTTCAGACACAGTACCTTCACTTTTGTTTAAATAATCATGCAACATTGTAGTAAATGTCTTATATTTCAATTAAGTGTAGGTAGGTATTGTTTATTTGCAGGCTGTATAAAGTTACAACAAAGATTAATTTACAAACAAGTTGCATTGTTCAGCTTGATCACAAACCTTTTGTAAGTTCAAGCATTAAGTTGAAAACTACTTTGTCCAAACTAATGATGTAAATGGGATCATTTTGCATTAGTTTTCAATTAAAAACAATGTCCCATTTGCATGTTGTGTCCAATTAAGATAACTCAAACTATAAATAATGTGAGTACAAAAGTGAAGATATTGTGATAGGTGAGTTTACAAACTGGATAGTGGTTCAACTATTCAAGATATTTAATTGTGTTAATATGAAAATACAAATCACAAATGGCAGTTACAACTAAAGTAAAGAAAGAAATGCCTCTTTTTAAAAAAAAAACATAAATGGTATTACTACATCAAATGCTTGTTGCTTAGTAACAAAAACAACGCATTGTGTTAATGTCAAAATTTGATGCATGATGTGCAAGCTTTTAAACCATTTGAATTACAGCAAAGAAGTAATAACTTTTTCCACAGTTGGCCACTTTTTCATAAAAGTTAATTATTTTCAGAAACAAAATAAATATTTCAATGAACGGTATGAAATCTGACAAATAGACTTTTCCAAGCTTTCACAATCAAATAAAAACAATTCAGTAGAGTGCATCCGCAGCAAAGGTTATTACTTCTTGTCATAAATGATCTCATATTAAATGTTTTATCATGCAATCCATCTAGTATAACCATTAGGTAATCAAATAACAGCAAACATTTAAAACATTTAAAAACACTTTTTAACCTCAGTAAATTACAAAATATGCTACTGGATGGCTTTATGAAACTTGCAAATTATGTCCTTGGTATTTTAGCCATTTAAAATATAGAATCCCTCGTCCTTCTTCATGCAAAGTTGCATCTTGGAAACACAGCAACAGTGTCAACTCATATTTGGTTAGATAAAAGTATGAATATTCTTTATAACAAGCATATTTCACAGGTGCTGACTCCTTACCAAACACAAACTCTTATTAAGAACGCCTTTATGAATGTGCATTTAAGGATCCATTGCTATGTCTTGATAAGCCAGGTTAGATTCAAGCATTGCTAATACAGGTACAAGTGGACCTTGGAAATCTAGATACAGTAATTGTTTTACTGTAAATCTGCAGTGTTTGGTTTTGTGAAGTTGGTCTTTACTCTTATCTGAATGAGTCGTATTTACTAATTTTTCTCAGGTGTCCAGATTAAAGAGAGACTAGATTTCCAAGGTGCTTCTGTATAGATTGATGGGCTTTAAACAAGAATTAGTCAAGCATGGTTGTAACATTCTTTAATTTTGGCCCAAACATTTGGAACATTTGTGACTGGTCAAATTATATGACAAGATAGATAACATCCCTACTTTAATTCTAATGCTCTCAACCCACAATTACAATTATTTCTTTATTTCATTCCATTTAACATTACATAAGTTTCAAGCATCAACAAACTGCTATAACTTTTTTTATTTATTTATTGCCTCCTACCATTCCAACCGAAGCAATCTTTCATTTTTCCGAAAAAATGTCATCATTCTTTGCTGTGAATCCATAATAAAATTGTAGCAGGGGTATATTTCAAGCTATGCTGTTGTAAGGATGAACCAGTCAGAAATGTTTATCATAATGTCACACGGAAGCATCCTCATATATTTCCCACAATGCATCAGTGTACAAACTATATGACAACCCAGACTATAGTGTTTGTATGGTGTATATGAAGGACTATGAATACTTACGTGGTCTACATCTGCACTTCTTGATCATACGAATATCTGAAATCTCGCTGTGACAACTTTTACAATAGTAGTATGCCCTGAAACATAAATAACATATCAATCATTGGCCAAAAAAACTTTAATGTCCGATGGAAATAAGGTGAGTAAACATTTACCAAAACAGTTCTATTTCAAACTGTTATTACAACAAATGTTTTTTCTATATAACATAAATCCCTATTGAGTTAACCAGTATCTTTGAGTTCATGAACCCTCTGTTAGGAAATAATAAACTGAAACATCATAACCCTAACTGTGCATTCATATTGTCTCTAATATTGGATACTAATACATGTATATCACGGATTGTAAGTGAAAGGGCTCTAAGTGCCATTGAGTAAAGAAGAAGATAAAACCCTTTTGCAATCACCTCTTAATATAGTGTGCACTGAATATTCAATCAAAATACAACATAATACACCCACAATACCCACCGTTTCACTTCCTCTGCTGACTCGGCTATGAAGAATCCTTGTGTGGCTGTTTCTATCTTCACTTTAGGTCCAGGGTTGATGGCCAATGTACTCTCCTTACCTTCCTCTGATCTCACCTCTATAGCCAACAGCAGCAGCTTCAACTTTACAAAACACAACCTACAAACACATACAGTGAAGGAGGTTCTTTGTACTGGACAATCTTTGAATAATGTGTGTGTGAGGAGTTCTTAGGTTTACATGCTTTTGAGTTTGATTTAAGAATGAAATAACAGGGCAGGTTTGTTTGTTTTGATTTGTAAAATGCTAGATGTGTTGTAATGAAGACATATACAAGTGTACTGTACTCACGAAAGGTATTTAATTGCTAAAAGTGACATGATCATTTATTGAGTGAGAGTAAAAAAGAGTAAAAACTTTCCTTTGATATAATGATACTGTAATAATACGCTGTGTAATATGGATCAAACCTATACGATGTGGACAGAATCTTTTCATAGTTAACAGTTTAACCATGTTTGCGCTAATATTTAATTGACCAAACAAACTTCTTATTCTTTTTTGTATATTATCCTGTCCTGTGATGGATTGGCTTTTAACATATTAAAGTGTAAGAAATCATAGAGAAATGATGGTGGACAAGGACAGCTATATTAGACTTTAAAAGTGAGACAGATTTCTAATGACACAGATCTAGTATACATACTCTGCAGCTTCTGGAAAAGTGAGACCATTGAATGAGCTGGATAGGAACTCTGTGTACATCTCCATGGCTGTCCCTCGCATATAATCATTCTGCCATATCTGCATCTCCTGAGACTGTCAAGGGAAACAAGTATGTTAATAGTGAATACAAGCAATTACACTGTGTATTACTGATGCCTAGACACAATATATATCTAAGTATGTTCTTGTCTCCTAGAATAGCTACTACTTCTACTAATGGAAACACACTTAACTTCTGATTTCTGTTCTCAATAAGCATGTTGGCTATTTCACAAGTATGGTATTTGAATATGGCCGGATTCACAACTTCCTAATTTCTGTAATGCACTTAATCAAAAAATGGATTAAAATGTCTGACTGTTCTTTTTTAGTAACCCTTTGACTTGTCTTGCTAATATCACCTGATGTACATATATATGTCAAGGGGTTAAATGAAAAGGTTCCTATCTGATTGGATGTTAAATAGCACTAAGAAGCCTTTCAGTTTCATCCCTCCATAAAGATCCCTGGTGCCATTAGTTTGTGAGATAATATTGTTCCAAGGTCAGAAGTAACCTATACTATTATAATTCCCCATGGACATTTTGAGTGGCTGGTATATGAATCACATAGTTTGTATATATTCAGAATAATCATAGAAATAAAGCATGAACTTTCTACAAAAAGAGAGTTGCATTATTCCATTGCCAAATGAAAATGGAATGGTTGCTTTTGTCCAATATTCACAAACATATAAACAAATAAAGCTACATTTTGTATAAACAATAACTGGATGGTTATGTTACCAGAGATAATTGTATGTACAAAACAAAACAATGCATCTATAAAATGTACTATCACTGATCTTAAATCCCTATTTTACATTAAATGAAAATCTGTTTGGTTTTAGACACATGAACAACATCTAATCAAACATCAACAATCTGGTTTTTTATTGGATACAACAGAATCATGTACACAAATGGTTCATGACATATACAATCAGTCTCTATTCAAGAAAGACATTATACTGCTACACGATCATTGCCTGAATACCAATGGCCTCGTTAGAAAGATAAGAATTATCATGAAAGTTAACTTGGAGGCATGTGGCTTTTGATGACAAATCTGATTTAGTTTTTGTTGTACAAGAGTAAAGTATCAGTATTTTAAGAAGGTATGTTAAAACTGTTGATGAAATTGCTGACTTTAGCACGTTCTCAGTATTCAAATGACGAGCAGCACCATCATAGAATCAATTAATTAATGTCAGTACTTGCTGATCTTCAGTTCTAAGCCACAATTGTTTCTAATTTAGGTTCAGCTTTTTTCTATGATAATGACCTGCAATGATCACCATCCATGAATATTGATCAGTTAGCTAGAAAAACTAGAAATAGAAAAGACCTTCTATCAAAGAAAATCTTCAATTAGGAGGAGAATAATGAGCAGGCCTCATCTACGTTCCTGATAATAATGACAGGGTTGTTATTTTCTTCTTCTTTAGCTTGCTTATTAGAGATAAAAAGTTCATTCTAAGATTCAAGACCTTTGCTATTGTTTATATATACTTCCAACCAATAGTCCTTGTTGAATATGGTGGAGAAAGTTAGACAAAACATGTCACCATCAATGTTCTTTGGTGCCAATTATGCATTTACTTATCTAAGGTATACAGGTACTGTCATTTTAAAACAGAACTGAATCTTTCAGTTTGATGTGTTCTAATAGCATAGATATAAAAACAGAAACCATTATACATGAAGTCCTGTGTTTTGGTTGAATTTCGTTTTAATTAAAAAATCTCCTTTTAAACAAACTTTTCTTTACTTCTTTACCATTTAAATGTCATTGCACCAACTTTTTAAATAAAAAGAAACAGATGTCTTCATTACTCATCCAATAAGGTTTAGCTGTCATAAACTACAAACATAAACTGAAAGAAAGAATTATGCTTTGAAAAGTTTATGCCAGAAATCCTTTCAAAGTCTTAGACAACAAATAATATTTACCTTTTAGTTGTGACTATCAATTTAATCTATATATATTTCCTACTTTTCCCCCTAGTTTATGATATTCTACTAGCTATAGATCTATACTTAATCTTCACCTGCCATAGACACCTAGCTGATGAACAAGTCAATAGGTGTTACTATAATTCCACTCTCTATCGATTAAAGCTATAATTAATACGCCCAGGGTTCAATCTAACAATAGATCGTAATATGAAATAAATTTCTTGTGTGGTCTTATGAAGTCCTATATACATGAACAACATTGCAATTAATTGTTCAATTCAAAGTAAGTAAGTAAGTAAGTAAGTAAAACTAAAATCACACCTATTTTATTAAAATTGAAACAAAGTATCAACCCTTATATTATTAAAACATTTATTGATGGTGTTGGTGTAATCAATGTTTGTTAATTGAATCACTCAAATCCATGTTAACTTTTACCCGTAAAATATATACCTATATTGCTGAGGCAAAAACTTACCTTTAGGTGAAAAAGTTAGCATCAAATAATAGTTTTCAATGAACACTCAATGGATAGCCATTTACAACAAGAAACAAAACAGTATTTTCAATAACAATACAGAATGGACTATACTTTAATACATGTACAACACTTATTTCTTTCACAAGAAAATTCCCTATTAATACTGTGTGATTGATTACAACAAAGGTTAAGCAAATTCTAAATGTGCCTATAAGAACTATTACCAGGCTGTTTCAATGTGCCTATAAGAACTATTACCAGGCTGTTTCAATGTGCCT
>ENA-OREC01001396-OREC01001396.1-marine-metagenome-genome-assembly--contig:-NODE-1396-length-12151-cov-13.764618_pt1 | contig 12151 bp, 6 predicted proteins | sample MGYA00248626_ERZ508543 | MGnify/ENA primary metagenome ERZ508543 (study PRJEB26211, sample SAMN05518279) | marine metagenome | isolation source: Puget Sound, Washington, USA | host: Bankia setacea... | reverse complement strand
GTATATCACTGTGTATAGCGATACATGTTAATAAACTCGTTTGAATATTGCAGTAGATGTCGCAACGTCTGAATTTGCAAAAATATACCCTCACTATACGTAATAAATCAGTCATTCTATTGATTATCGATTACAACGCGTTTATTTGTGCAAGAAGATTTCTACATAGGCTGAGTGAGTCGGTTGTTAGGTAACTCATAATACGTATTACATTAACCAATTTCATATACAGATCACATACAGACCACGATCATCAGCATCCTCACCTGTATCCTCACTCTCATCAATATCATCGTCATCGTCATCATCGTCTATATATATTCGATGATCATCCATATTAAATTACCCTCAGATTGCATATTAATAAGACCTCATAGTTGATCAGAAGCATCCCATGACGTTCTGTAATAGTGTATCATTTCATCACATAGTTATTGTTTCCTTCTAAAATTCAAGCATGTATTAATCTAATAATACTATTCATGGTGATATTTTTATTATTAGCTAGCATATAAACATTTTGAGCCGGGAGGAACGGTAACTCTGTTTTAGAGGGATTTTTCCGTGTTGTGTTTGTGATAAGTGCTGTGTTCTTGATTCAATATTGTGTGATACGTGTAAGTTGAGGTCCCCTAGGAGATGTTGTAAGTTGAGCATTGACATTGACTCATGGAATCAGCGCCATCTCAAGTTCATGTGCAGGACGTGTGCGCGTTCTGGAAATGAGTACAACAACAATGCAGCGCTGAAAAGGTATGTAATGGTAACAAATAAACTGTTTATTGTTATTTTCATGTATTCTTTATTTACATTTCATAATGTACATTATGTTGACATTTAACATACACATATAATACATTTGGTATGATATATCAATAAGAGGATTAATCATGAAGAACAGATATACATGTACATATGAACATTTTATTTTATGCTAGAATGGGCATATTGATTTTTAGGACTAAGATTATAGGCCTCAATTAGACAATGAATCATGATGAACAAACTATTTATTTCAATTGTTATACGTTCAATGTAACTGTTTTACGAATTGAATGAAAGAACTTGCATGATGTGGCCTTTGTTGTTGAAATGTACTAAGTCGTCTTCGTAGTCCGTACAAAACTAGAATCTTATTCATTTTAACATCATTTTTAGCAACAAGTTTGTTTATTATTTTTTCTTTGCGAGTTGAAGCAACGTTTTGTTAGTTTGGAGTCTTTTTAAATTATTTTACAGCTACTTTCTTCTTTAATGTACATTTAAACACATGTCTAAAAACAAATTCGATGTGACATAAAATTAAGGAGTTGTTTGATTGTTAAGATTACATTCTTGTACCTGAATTACATTTCCCTAGCTCGGCTTCAATCGAAAATAAAAATAAATTGCTCTTAAACATTTTCTACAATAGCTAGACTTCGTATATACATCCATTAGTGTACATTCTAAAACACATACAAAAACAAAAACAACTGGACTTTTAAAAAAGAAGTTATTTCATTTATAAACGGTATTTTGCGCATTCCTGTTATTTCTCGCAATCGTGTAACGTAACGCACCCGTATTTTAGACAATCGTCGATCGTTGGTCGGTAGGGAGCGCTGTTCTGTATCTCTGCAGAAGACTTTGTTTACTTTAACAGTTGATTTAGGTCCCTATTAAGGTATTGTGGTCTTATTTTACTTAAGTATGTCACACCAGTTTAACGTTTTGTCTAACTGTATGATTTAGTTTGGTGTTTTTAGCGCACTATTATTGAGTTTTGAGATCTGAAGTGCGAGAGCGAGTGTCTACTTGCCAACAAAAATGGCGGATGACACTATCTGTATCACTAAATGATGTAAACACTGAAAACGTGTTTGCGGTGTGTCACTAGGATATTTTTAACGATTACAAATTAACATTTCCTCAATTGAAACAGTTTGATTGTTGTATTAACGATCGTGAACGTGTAAAATCACTTCATACATACTGTACTTGAAGGTGAGTTTTAAAGCAATCAATGTATCCGTTTACCTTGTCTTTAAAAATCAATGTATCCGTTTACCTTGTCTTTAAACATAGATATTGATCAAAACAGTTGTGGGATATAGATTTTAGTGCAGAAGTAATTTCTTGAAATGAGTCATTGACAGATGTGCATACATTCAATTGAGTTGTATTATTCATTCACTTAGTGTTACATCTTCAGCATTTGAGCAAACATTTGTACTTCTTCAGATGCCGATCATTAAGCTACAGAGCTCCGATGGGGAGATATTCGATGTGGATGTTGAGATAGCCAAGCAGTCTGTCACAATTAAAACAATGTTGGAAGGTAAACTAACATGACATCATAATATTCATATGGAACTATTTCAGTTAATGTTGTTTTATGTGTTTCCTACATTCAACTTACAAGTAATACACACTGGTGTTCATCTATTTCGATAAATAACGATATGTTTCTAACTTATAGAAAGTAATCCACTCAATAGTGCATAGTGTATTGTCATCTAACTGAATCTACATATTCAGAATTCAGTTGTTGCGACAAGTACAAGGAAAAGTTCTGTTTTATTTTATATCTTCTTTATTTCAGACCTTGGCATGGATGAAGATGAGGAGGAGCCTGTTCCTTTACCAAATGTTAATGCTGCCATTCTTAAAAAGGTAGGCCCATACATTTGTTAAACACCAACAGACAAGAGATCTGTAAAGATATGTAAATTGGACTGATACAGTGTAACCAAAACTATCAATTGCTTTGTAATTCAGCAGGTTTTCAATAAATATATATATGCAAAACCAGTGTGTCTAAATCAGATGTACAAAATAATGTATATAAATACAAAAATACTAACTGTCCCATCGCTAAATGTTTAGCAAACTTTCAAGGCATAAGTGAATTGCAATGTTCATCATTGAAACAAAGGTAGACTGAATATTAACCAAGACCAGTTTTGAAAAGTGTCCAGAATGGTATATTCGTGGAAGTGTGTAGTCTAATTCACCACTCTGTCCTCGATGTTGTTAGGTAATACAGTGGTGCACATACCACAAGGATGATCCACCACCGCCAGAAGATGATGAGAACAAAGAGAAAAGAACTGACGATATCTGCTCCTGGGATGCAGAATTTCTCAAAGTTGACCAAGGAACATTGTTTGAACTTATTTTGGTAAGACATGTTATTGTAGTTAGATCAATGGTATATTATCAGGGTCCAGCACTTTTTTGAAATCCCTGGAAGGCCACTGGGCTACCAGATTTTCCACCTGGTAGCCCAGAACTACACAACTTTCAAATCAGTTGTTACGTCACTTTAATTCATGTATTAGTAGCTCCTTAATGATAGCAAAGATTGCATTTGTTTCTTTTTCTCATTCAATTATCTAATCCTCATGAGTAGTAGTAGTAAAACTTATGTTTCAAATGATGTTATCTATGTGAATGTGTAATATGCATGGGTGGAAGTTCAGAAATTTTGAAATACTGAACATATAAGCTGAGGTCCAGGTACAGGGCAAAGGCCAGGGGTCAATGGGACCTTGACATTAGGATTTTAAAAAAGACTGCAAACTTTTTCTGACCTTCAGTGTGACACATTAAAAGCCTACTGTATGTAATGTTTCTGCCAGACATGATATCAGACTCCTCAAGATTGATTTAAATTATCTAGCTCACTATTTGTGTCATTTAAATTCTTTGAATACCTAGAATCCATATCATCTGAGAATAATAATTGCTACACAAGTGAGTGAAAGAGAAACATAGCACAGTTAGAAAAAAAGATGTGTGTCTTGTGATTTGCAAATACAGGTTACGCTCATTTGTTAAATTTATATCCAGACCTTGCTAGTATGTGGAACAATCGCAGTTATAATCTCGATCATTCTGACCATTTGTGTTTTTAGGCGGGAAAAAGAATAGGTTTTGATCAAGAATCAAGCGTGTTTTTTTTTTTTTTTTGGGGGGGGGTATAATTATATTATACTAGCGAGATCTGTAAGTGGTGAAGAAAATTCAATAACCATTTGGTATGATTAATTGTTTTATGTTTATTAACATAGTAAAAGGATTACGTAGACACGCAGCGGATATTGTTAGTTGAACTTTAGACATCGGTAAATTTGGGTATGTCTTTTTCTTGGCTAATAGTAGTTATTTATAATGTTTGACAATTAATAAAGCTATTCTGACAAAATTAACAAGTGAGCAGAGAAACATACTGGCTGCTTTTGAAGTACTTATAATCCAATTACTTTTCAAGAAGCAAAATAATTTGTTGAGAACCTAATTAAAATGTATGAGGCTGTATTTATAGATAATATTGGGAAAAGGTTGCCTGACCCAATATAAAGTACGTAATTTACGAATTAAGAACTGCAAATACCCAATACATTTAATTTACATAGTGGAATACACAATTACACATGAAACCTTACCTGTTTCTCTGCTCGGGCCAATTCATGTCTGCTACTAAATAAATTTATCTCACAGTTATCTAAATGTATTGTTTCTTTTCTATTTTTAGGCTGCAAATTACCTAGACATTAAAGGTTTATTAGATGTTACCTGTAAAACAGTTGCAAACATGATCAAAGGCAAATCACCAGAAGAGATCAGGAAGACATTTAATATCAAGAATGATTTCACACCAGCAGAGGAGGAACAAGTAAGAAACCAACTTACTGCTTTCATGTTCTGTTTCCTTTATAGTGGGCTTTAACTCAAGGTTGAAACTGATTGTCCTTCAATGCTGTTCTTGGTAAACCCCCGCAAACAAAGTTATTAGGTGGCTATGTAAGAATTACCCTATCTGTCAGTCAATGAGCACAATTCCACCTGAACGGATGGACTGATATTAACAAAACTTTACACAATTGTAGAATATGACTTACAGATGTGCATGAAGGAAAATAATCCCAGTTCGACAAATGAACAAGGGAGATTTTTATTCGTGCAGGGAGATGTTTTGTTTGTGATTTGACTTGCAGTTCTAGTTAACTTTGTGTAAATTGAATCATAGTTATCGTGCAGATTTATTGTATTTAAGGAAGATTAAAACCTGTTTTTTTGTCATTTATTTGTTTCATTTCAACATTGATACTTTATGGTTTTGTTTTGTTTGATTTCAGGTGCGCAAGGAGAATGAGTGGTGTGAGGAGAAGTGAAGCAACAACTGTGATCCCTTATTTCTAACCTCACACTTTTATCATTTCACAAACAATCAGATAGCTTTGTAGAATATGTACTACAGGGTAGTGAGACCAAATATATAACTTCCACCAGGACAGACACTTTCATAGATATACCTAACCTCAGAACGGGTTCAGTGCCGCAGTCTCAAACATGAAAGGGCTTTTGATATTTTTAATACTGTTCTGACTGCTGATAAGTTAAAAGCCATCCAGATTGATGAATAAACACTTGGCCCAATTTCAATCTAGCTTTATGGCCAAATCTGCATACACATTATACTTATTACAATCTTGATAATGAGGCAACAAATGTTTATAACAGATGTGTCAAAGTAAAGTTTGAGATATGGATCAGCAAGATACTGCATAATATTTAAAGCTACTATTTTTCAAAGTATTGCATTTTCTGAACAGATATACAGCGACAACCAGAGTTTACCTTGCTTCAATACTTTTTGTTTATATTTTGTCTTAAGACTTAAAAAGTAACCAGCTGAGAGTGAAAATTACGGATTTCTCCCCAAAAATATGTATAGTTGTTTTACTAAATTGTGTTTAGTTTTGTGTTTACTGTAAGACGTTCATTCACTTAATTTTGGTCCATTTTTTGTGTATGGCCTGAGTACATGTCAGATTCTATTATCCTGAAACATTGTTATATGGTTTGATATTTGTGTCAATACTTGTCACGTTCAGTTAAGGTAAAACATGTCTATTGGTTGTTTTAGTGAGAACATGTTGTACTTATCGTATTTGATAGTTTATGTTCATGAACTTAATGGTTGTTTTATACTGAAAATTTATTTACTAAGATTAACATTTGTCGCCACTGCCAAGTTAAGTCGGGTTCAATAACATGTTGACTGAACTGTTCACACTTTATCTGTCTCTATGCTAGTGTATTTTATCACCTAATCTCTGTTGGAGCTTATCCAGCTGTGCTATAAATAAAACAGGTTGGGCGTAGTGTATTATAATTCACATTTATGGATTATTCGTATATTGACCCATATTTGAAGTGTTTTTGTGGTTCTTTTCAACTAGTAGGAAATACAAATCAATTATTTAAGTTCTTTTTAATGATTTGTATTTTAATCAATTTGTAACCATTTCAAATAGCATATGCCTTGACAAATACTAAAATGTTATTACAAGCCATGCCTTAAACTATTTGTATAATGTACAATGTGACCCTATCTAATCTTCTGAACTTGTGACAACATTGCAAAAGTGATGCCATATAATCTGTCTTATATTTCCTCTGTCTTTGATTAATGCTTATTCCATACAACCAGCCTGAAATGTGTTAATAGTTATGGTGTTTTTGACCATATACTCAGTTTTGTTCCTTATGTGTGAATTTTAATAAACTATTTATGCATTTCATTTGTTTACGTTTTATTTATATTTGTGTGTTTATAGTCAGTATTATGTTTGTCAAAATTTAGTGAGTTGCAAACATTATTTAAATATAGCGGATAGGTACTGTCTAAATACGGTCTGGTACCACAATAGCAACATCATCAGCTTAGAGTCTGTCCGTCTTCAAAGTGTTTCAGCCCTTAGCTTGTACTAATTTCTTTTAGCTCTTGTGAAACAAGCATTGCTTATGTAAATCACGCTCAATTCCATTCCTGAAACCTATCAGTTCTTGTCAATGAATTAAAGTTTCTTGCTCAAAGAAACAACTGGAGCCTTTGATTGGGCTCAAACTCACGACTGAATGATTACGAGTCAGGCGCACTCCGCAGCACTGCCTTTTGTACACTATGGGGGGTCAGGTACACAATTCTTTAGTAAACATTTACATGTCGTGATGTGTATCTTTGTACAGTGATTCTTGGGTCAAGATCAAATTAAAAGAATCTTGAGGGTTAAGTGATATCCTGGAACCTATGGTGCTGCAACGAAGAGTACAACCATCATTTTAAAATGCCACCAAACTAAATCATCTCAAATATTTGCAAGGGACCAATCATAACTTGGTACTAGGTAGTTTCTTGTCTTATTAGAGCTGAGGAAACTGCAATTCTTTATCCATTGTTCAGTATCATTCATACTGGCTGATATAATCGCTCATGGCTCTCTCAGTACTCTTCTATATCATCACTCACCAAAGACATTAAATCAACCAACTTGCCGTACTGTATTTCAAGATTGGAGAAGGGTTATATCTGTTGCTTTATTTGCACTTTGAACCCCGTCATTTTCACCCTTGAGTTTGTAAAACTCATTTTTGAAGTCAGCGATGCGTGTTTGAGTGGCAGGAAAATTTAGAGTACTCAGAGAAAACCCATCTGTTTGACCTGGTGACTATAAGACTCGCGCTTTGGATTCAAATTCCTGGTCACAGCAGTGAGAGGAGTACGATTTTTGACCTCAAGGCTATATGGTAGCTTTCCTTTTAATACTTAAATACTAGACACACTGATAAACCACTTAGCAAATGCACCATCTCTCTGTTTTATCAAATTCTGTTAAAATACAATTGATCAAAAGCTGTAAAGGTATAAGGGTGTCTGTTCCTTTGTACATCTGTCCTGTAATGCCCTATCTCTATGCATCGCAACTGCTGGCTTTTGCTGAAACTTAAAGAGAAACTTGTAATGCATCAATATTTTTTCTCCACTTTTAAAGCACTCGGTGTTTCTTTTCCACTGGTAAATATTCAATGGCTTTTCCACTTGTAAATAGTCAATGGTTTAACACATTGACAATTTGACACAATATATAATTTCCGGGAAATTCTGTCATTTCCAACAACTATTTCTAGTTAATGTTTTCTTACTAAAAGGATCAACACACTCAAAACACTTTTTGTTGAGGTAGTAATGGAGCTAAGAGTGTCCAATACACATAACGTCTCTATTAATAATAACAAACAAGACATATGGTTTAAATAATGTAATACACTGACACTAATATGTTCAAATTGAATCTGATATATATAACCAGGCAATAACAAGCAGGCTTATAATGTCTATAAAAACAACAACAGAAAAGTCTAGGCTTCTATACAATCAAATTACACACAACCAATACACTGACATAGTCATCCATTAACATTGACCAACTTATTTAGTTTTGTCATCGGTACGATATCATGCTGTTTTAACATAAAAAGTGTAATTTTCGGGTGAATTATTGTTATTTCCAACTTATTGTAAATCCAATCTGTAGCAACTCCTTAATCTTAATCACAAATTACCTGTTTCAGAGCTACTACAAACAACTGAAGTTCATCTCATTTAATTTTGAGTTTATTCGATTAAACAGTATGGTTTTACCTTGAATGCCCACCTATAAAAATAACCTTGCTCAATGTGATATTAAAGAATGACATAACAGTGTGAATCTCATGGGTTAGGTAAAGGACAGGACAAAGATATGGTGAATTAAGTGGATTAATGCCAAAGGGTCCTATCTGTTTCTTTATTCAATAGCACTTAGAACCCTTTCTCTTACATATTTCACTCATCCATGTCTATAAGAATATTTAGATTAGGAAGGGTAATGTATTCTAAATCTGGCAACATGTATGCTGTGCCTTGTTCAGCCCTCCCAAGGATAACCTTCAACTAAAAGTCCAAGTCTGTGGCACATAGGTGCATAGGTACTTGTGATATTGTACATGGAATAGAATAGGTTGAAGCTCAGTGGACCATAAGGGTTTCACATACATTGTTATAGAGCCAATAATAATTCAGGCAAATTTGATAGTTCTGGTCTGAATTCAACCACAAGGTAAAGACAATCCGGAAGAAGCATAACATTTTCCAAGCTACCAATGCAATAGTGTCTAATAATCCATAAGTACATCACAGTTGGTACAATTTGATTGTATATACCACCAGTACAAAGGTCAGTGGGATTCTAAGTCTTTAACTAATAATTCTACCAATACACACGGATATAACTCTGATCTTAAATAATAAACAAAAAACAATACATGTTGATAAAAAATGAATAATCTCTGATGTGACAATGTATGGTGAAAACAAGTTTGATAAGAGTACAGAATACCAGTAGGTTTGGTGATACAGCAGACTGATATATAAGTTGTAATTGTCCTTTTTAACACCAATTCATTATACAGATATGAACAATATACATGTGTAATGTTTTGTTTTTCAATCTATGCTCTTTTAACATTATTGTTCACAATACGATACATGAAGTTTTCATTTCGTTCTTTAGAGATATTGAGTTCTTTATTAACAGGATATTTTTAAACAGATCACAATTTACGCTCCTGAATATGTAGTTTATCCTTCTTGATTTTGGAATTACTGTTCCAATCATTTTTCAACATCCAAATTATCACATAATGCATGGTAAGAGTTGTCTTTCCCTTGACTCGTTTGCAAGGCCATTTATTTATTTCATTTCTTGAGCAATCAAATAATGCCACAAAAGTTTCTATATGTGATAGTTTATCCAATGACTAACGGGGGCATATAATATGTGTAGTCATTGAACAATCTGAGCCTATCAGAATAAGTGTTAGTGTCTGGGATAATTGATTGTTCACATGTAGATTCTGCTTAACTAATAACTTCCTCTCATATAGATAAGTTTTAACAGTAGATACGTACGTGTAGGCGTGATAAAAAGGCAAATTAGTTGTTTTTTTAATCTTATAAATTAAAAGATAACAATTGTTTTCTTATATTCAAGAGGTGAAAGCAAAAAAGCTTTAAGTGTTACTGAATAAAGAAACAAATAGAACACTTTTGCATTCACCCTAAATATTTTTCGGAAATATTCATGACAGATTTTTAATTAGATGTTTCTATTTTTCAAACAATAAACAACCTGACTGGATTTAGTTACAGCATGTTTGTTTGGTTAGTTTTGATAGACGAAGGATAAAGAGAGCTACAGGGAGCTTATGAGATTCAGGCGTTGCAAATTATCTATCCACATTTTAAATTCTTTCCAAAAAAAACCAGCCAGTTATAGAGCACTTGATTATGTACGAGAATGATTTAATTAAAAGCACTTGTCAACTATTATGCTGCACATGAAAAAACAACAGTTTAACACAAAACCACACAGTAAGTATTGTCAGACATGAATATTTCTAAATTGGTAAACGTAAAATAAAAAGGGGAGGAAACGTAACAAAAAAATGGACCCAGCGTGGCAACATCTAAAGAAATTGAGCAATAAAAGCTATGTATACAATTTGCTTTGTTTGTAATTATACATACAGGTAATAATATACACAATATAATCAAAAACAACTATAAAGTCACACCACTAATCAACCTGCCATTCTATGAGAACCGTTGAAAGCTGTTGAGTAGGAAGTACTTAGTTTTCCAAGAACATAAACAACAAAGGTAGCAACAAAGGGAGGGCACTGCAGACAGAACAACAAGGGAACCGACATGAGACTTTACAGTTAAATAGCCGTGAGGCTGTGGAATATCTTAACTAGGTCAAACTCTTAATGTGTAATTCTCTGTCTGAAAAAGAACCTGAGAAAAATTAGGAGCTTAATCATCATTTGTTTGCAGATTTTGGGCATGAACTCAGAAAACAAATTAAAGCATCACTGTTGCACTCAATAGATAGCACTTCTAGCCACAATTTGAGTTCACAATTTTGATGATGTCATATACAGAAACTAGACAATTCTGAGGAACAACTTTTAAAGCTTGAGGCCATTTTGTCTTGGAGATTTTTAAAAAGATTTTCCAGTTTTGTTGCCTTAACGATAAAGAATTATTTGTGGAGTTGACGACCCTAGTCTTTTGGGTGGACTTTCATGAACAGGAATAACTGAGTCTCTTTCGTTGGCTCAGTTGTTAAGAATGCAATGCCTTGTTAAAAAGATTGATGCTGTCAAATGCATGGCAGATATCAGGACAGGCTTTAACATAACACAGTGTGTGCTCTCATGAACTAAAGATGTAAACTTATCAGTAGAACAATTTGCATGATCTACAAAGTAAGCAAAACATCTTGTATCACATGTTGGGAAGTTAAGTAGTATGTTTTATGAAGGAGAGATAAGAGCGAGAGGTAGAAAACAGCAACAGTAAATAGCAGATTTTCCAGAAACTCGTTCATTTCACGGCCCTTTTTTGTGACTATAAATAACATTAGAGGCGTGTTATAGAAGCGTAACAAGTACTTAAACATATATGGTATACCTAAATATTGCAAGCCAACAAATATACAAACTACATAGTACGTGAACACATGTGTATTTGACAATGGCAATTAACTGAATAGAAAATAACTGTGTTGGACACTCTACACTACACATAAAGTTTTATACACATACTGTTTCAAGGTTTATTCAAAAGTTGTGAGTTAACTACATTTGTATTGATATTCTGCTGAATGAGAGATAAGATATATGTAGTGGAGAGAGCAACATTTTGTGGGAGAAGGTTGTGTAACAGTAGCACCTCCCCTCTAAGTCAGCACGGCTATATATAGAGCAAAGTAGCTACCACATGCTGCATACCTTCCATTACAACTCCATGTACATTTGTACATTCACACACATCTAAATCCTCATCAAATTCTCGCCCCATCCATACATACAGCTATGCACCAAAATGTGTTATATAAAGTTTGAAAGAAAAATGACAACAAGTTTAATATATGATTTATAAAAGGCAATCAATCAACCTTCCATACACACATGCAGCTAACATATGAATTACATGTTATTACAGGCAATGAGCGTTTGCATAACATATATAGGGGATTAGTCATTGAAGCAAGAGCATCAGTCAAGGAATGAAAGCCAGAAGGTTCTAAGTGCCATCAAATAGAGAGAGATAGAACCTTTTGGCATTTACCCCTCAATTGTTTGTAGTATTATTCTGGTTACAGCAAATACCCTGTCAAGGTTTGTGGACTTATCAGTCTAATGAGATACACAGATATCGTTCTCTTGTGATATAACTTATCCTTTGGACAACTCTTTGTTGAAATTAATACTA
>ENA-OREC01001395-OREC01001395.1-marine-metagenome-genome-assembly--contig:-NODE-1395-length-12152-cov-12.360331_pt1 | contig 12152 bp, 5 predicted proteins | sample MGYA00248626_ERZ508543 | MGnify/ENA primary metagenome ERZ508543 (study PRJEB26211, sample SAMN05518279) | marine metagenome | isolation source: Puget Sound, Washington, USA | host: Bankia setacea... | reverse complement strand
CTTGTAATGTTACCTGATATATGTCTCATGTCCAGTATTACAAGTTTATGGTGAATGTTAAAATGATGTGTGTTGCATGAGTGTTTGCAAATTGTAACTACGGGTAAAGGGTAGATATAACAGTGTGATTTATGTTGTTTCGTGAAAGGTCCATGTATTAGTCTCTGTGGTTAACTGTGTGAGGTGTGTGTTGTTCATTACATATATTAATTGGTATAGATAAGTTTTAATGTGGGAACTGGTGCATTTTCTGTAAGCTTACAGCTTCATATTTCTAACCGTGTGCATAGTTCTGCGCGATTTGTGTCTTCTTTCACGATAGGGAATTCTTTGTAAAAAAGATGGTAACTTACATTTGGGTTTGTTCGAAATTTATGTCGCTTAACTTTTGTTCTGTTTCACTGCTTGTTAAACTTAACATTCTCACCACTTTTAATGACAAATAGTATTGAACAATACTGACAAAAAGCGCATGATACATGCCTGATGTCAACCAAAGTAAAAGGTTTGCGTTCTGTTGCGAGTTTTGTTAACATTACTTTTTGATTAGGTAACATACCTTATTGTAAATAATGCATACTCCTTGAACTATAATAGTCACTCAAAACTCCATACATAATGTTTATGGGAAATGCTGATAAATATAAATGTTGATTAAATCAAACGACCTGTATCACATCTGTAAACACTCATGGTGAATAAAGCGTGTGTGTCCTTTATTTCTCTCAGATCGTTCCCAGAAGAGAACACCCCGCAGGAAGGAGGTTGAGCGACGAACACAATTAGATGTTGAGAAATGGCTGAAGAACAAGTTCCGTGAAGGGTTTGCCTCTATGAGGGAGGCCTTTGAGGACAAGGATAAAAGAAACGATGGCTGTGTAAGTGGAACATTCTGACAACACATATATCCTAGCTTGTCCTTCAAATGTTGCATCATGTCAACGTGTTATGCCTTGTAAACGTTTTGAATCTAGATTGATTTCGTTTCCAAAACTCGCCATTACTTCCTTAAATAAGAGTAAAACAGTAACATTTTACTTGGAATTTTAAACTGAAATCACAACAACCAACATTGCATATTAAATCATGTACTTATAGCTCTCACAGTTAGATGATGCATTTACATCTTTATTATTAGATCTGCTTTGATGACTTCCTGGAGATACTTGGCAAGTTTGGTTTGAAGCTGGAGAAGAAGTACTTGGCGGAGTTTCTGTCTCGCTGTAGTATAGTTGCGAATAAGAACTGTACCATCCCATACCGCGAGTTCCTTCATCGCTTCCAGGACCGCAGTGAAAGGGGCATGACTCATAACATACTCACTGATACCAAACACAGGCTAGTGAGACTGTTAGTTTTCAATTTTTATTATTATACAAACCACGTGTGGCCAAACAACTCTACCTCTAGCACCCCGAGTGACGTGTGGCGAGACCTTACAGTCTTTGGTCGGAACACCTCGGTACACTTCGGATGGAAAGACTTTGACATTTACCGTTATTCACTGACTGAGATTTTATGGAATTTCTATGATTTGAATGTGACATTGTACGGCTACTTGTCGAGTCTTTCCATGATACAACCGGCCAGTACCGAGCAGTATCCCGGTCGCCATGTTTTCTTCGTTCCATAGGTGTTCTAGGCATTCTCTGGTTTGTATATGTTCACAGACGTCAGGCATGACAAAAATAACTCTGAACTATGACCTTTTATGTAAAAGAGCTGACACTTAAACACAAAACATTTACCTTGAATCATTAAATGTCTACAAGTAGCATACTAGCCAGTTTTTGTTTTAACGCAGGTTTAAAAGTGAATAATCTGACGACAAATCTAAAATATATACATGTATTAATCAAAAATAGAATGTGTAATATAATTACGTCTACAAATATACATTGATATATGTGTGTTTATGCCTGGCGTCTTCTGTATCTTACGTTTCTTATGTTAATATTCATTATGCATAGTCATTAATGTTCTGTTTATAGCAAACTTTGTTTCATCTTTTGTACAAATGGTGAAAGTTGCTTTCTTAGTTTTTTATTAATTCTACGTTTCATCAACAAGTGCATGCATTTTTCTTTCTGGTTTCTTGTTGTCGACAGATATTAACTGTAGGTTTTGACTATTGGGTTAATGCCAAAATAACATTTACTAGTAATTTAATAGCCATATTGTTCTAAGCTTTGATAGAACATAACTATATGGACCCGGGTAAGACTGCCACATATATGTATTGTTATTAGCAGGACATCATCGTTCCATTCATTGTATTTACCAAAATGTTAACCATAACTACAGCTAACTTCACAAACTGTATACGTAATGTTACGACCTCACTGTTTTAAACATTGGATATTACAAAATGACCAACGGTTCTGTTCTAATGAAATTAATTGTTCTCTTACAATGTAACACGGAAGTAATTACTACTCACACACGGTCATCATAAAGTAAGACTTCTGTAAACTCGTAGCTTACAAAGCTAGAATAAGAATCGATTAAACAAAGTGAACGTGTAACTAAATTAATATCTGTAGTTGGAGGCAGTCTCAGAACTTAGTTTCAGATATATAGATAGTTATAGAACCCTATATAAACTCGCAACTCAAAAACTCCTTAATTTAGATAGTTCTAAGCTAAATTTAAATTGGTTCGTATTTCGTAGATTAGTTCTGTTTATCTCCCTGAAACATTATATAAACGTTATATAAACGTTATATATGTTTTACTAAAACGCGGTATATGTGGGTGTCTAAACATTTCGAGCAATACTTATGAAATGTATATGTAGAACTTTTGTAACAATTCTTATTATGTATCATCTTCGTTTAGCTACTCACTGTCAGAGTAACTGTATTTGGCCATTCTCCAACAACATCATTAAACATTGTTTTGGAAATTTCGTATAATTATGTAAGTTTGCAAACAAAATCACATCACATATATTCTAAAATGTGTATATTAGTGAAAATAGTAAATTCAGGACCATATGCTTTTGAGAATAACCACGAAAACATCTAGAGATTAAAAAATGTTATGTGTATTCTGCCATGCTCATATCTGCTTTCTGTCCCGCCAACAGGTTTAATGACGGTCGAATGTCTCCAGGAGGCTCGAACTTGAGCTCTATTGAGGCCCAGCTGATGAACATGTTCCAGAGAGACTTCTTGGCATTGTTAGGCACCTTCAAGTAAGTATTTAAATATGGATCCGTTTGTACACTCGTGTGTGATCAAGGTTTGGTCAAAATCGAAATTCCTACCGAGAATTAGTTCTTTGCTTGTCATTTACGGTTGTAAACATTGACAAACTGTGTGGAGTGTGAGAGCAGAGTGAGATTTAAAAAAGGTTGATATGTGTATTGTTTTGTTTTTCACGAACACATACACAAATGCACTCGACTTCGATCAATTTCAATTATGAATAAAAGAAAATTAAAACACGGTGGTGTTTTATGATTCTGATATATCAGGTCAGAGTGAGATGGTGTCTTTCTTTTGTTGTATTCGTGTGAACGAAATAACAATACAAACAATTACTACAGTATAACTTAAATTCTGTGTGTTCTATTCTTACAGGAGCATAGACAAACTAGAGACAGGTGAGATCAGCCAAGAGGAATTCAGGGCAGCCATCGAGTCCAGATTCAACCTGACCTTGAACGAGGACCAGTTTGAATGCTTCGTTGATAGAGTACCCCTAGATGAGGACGGCAATGTTAAATACTCAGAATTCATGCAGCAGTTTGACACTAGGTATGTGCAATGCATATATGTATGACCATATTTCACACGAACTGTTTTATAATGATAGCTATCGCAGTGTCAAAGCTATGTTTCCGTTCATATTTTAATGTGTACAACAGTAAGTTTAGTTTATTTGCTTATGGTACGTGTGTAATATGAAGTACATTTTGTATTCAAGAATCGAACAGATATGCCGGGCTTTATCGTCGTATCTTGTTGTGTTGCCGTATCCAAGTTTCACAAATATAGAAGTTACTGAAATCTAAAACATTTACGCTTGAATTTTCAACAGAGGTATGGCTCCAAGTTTGTTCCCGGGCAACCAAAACACCGCCAGAAAACAAGTCAAGTTGGGACCACTTCCTGAAGATCCTCCAAAGGTAATGGGGGAACCTGTAACCCAGAGAACCGATGATGGAGAGTACATGACGTTCGACGTGAACCCGATGCTGGATGACGTAGTGCCTAGGAGGACAGCCCACGAATCGTTCAAGGTGATCAAAGACTTGCTGACAAGGAGGTTCAATGATGTAGAGAGGATGTTCTATGAACTGGATGAGATCAACTCCATGAGACTGTCACAGGAACAAATGTTCCAGCTGCTTAGAAGGTAATTATACAATGCGTAGTAACTGAGCTAAGAAGTGTTGTTAATACTATTCAGCATGTAAACTCATAAGAAGTTTAACACATGATAGGTATTTTCTTGAACTATACTACACTAGCTAAGCGACAAGAGAAACAAACTTGATCTTAAAAACGGTGTATTGAAGTTTAGATCCTCTTTACTAGCTTGTAAAATGAATTATTACATATCTGAAAACGAAATTTCCATTGTTTAGGTTCCCAGACGTAAAACCAGAAGTGACTCGTGGCGAAATTCGTGATCTATGGAAAACATTCATCACCAACAGAGACAAGACGCTCGACTTTTATGAATTCGTCCGCCATTTTGGATTCTCGAAAACGTCTGCTGCATTCCCGAACGCGAAGAGAAACCCACCACGTCACGGAGACGCCGACTTCATGATAAGGTCCCGGAAGTTGAACTGCGCATCCGATATGTTGCAGGATAGTCTTAGGTCAAAGGTCAGTTGGCGAACGATATTTGTATCATGTTTGTATTTCAAACGTTAGGAACTTCCTTGAAAAAGATTATACACTAAACTTCAGTGACTTCTATGGTCATTTAATCACGTAACGTACGTACCAGTATTTTAGGCATAAGTTAACATACCAGTAACTGCATTAACGACTCCAGCAATGAACTTAAAACAGAACCATACTCACAGCAAGTGAAGTGACGCAATTTATCTTATTCTTATATTCCAGATTGACTACATGTGGGATGACCTACGTAAGGAGTTTGTCAACATGGATGTGTACGGTACTGGATTCGTAACACAGGAAGAGTTCCGCGAGGTCTGTAGGGAACTGTGTGTACATCTAAGTGACTACGAACTCGACAGTATTGTGCGCAAATTCGACCTAAGGAAGGACGGGAGGTAAGCATGTTGTCTGCTTGCATTGTCAACGATATTATAAAGAAACATAAACAGTTGTTCTCACGTTTGTATTATTGAGCCGTTTTATAATCACACGTTTGGTCAGTGTATGATAGATATAAAGTATTCATTCGCCATTGTTATTAATATTCGTCTGCATCAAGTATCACGTGACTGTAATATAATGTAAACTACAAGACTTACTGCCACCAAAGACGCTTGTGTCAGTCTTGTTGTTATATTCATAGTCTCGGACATGTTTTCTTCAACTTGGATATAGTTTACTTTGTTTTGCTCCAAATTCATGTTGTGTTACATAGCATATTCTTTCAATACATATTTGGTAACACCGATATTTATCGACGTGCGCGGTGGTCAATATGTCAGAAGATTTACTTAAGCTGATTGACTGCAAACATACTTAAAATCAGATTTCAGCATTTAAAGATTACTTCATAAGCATGTGTTTAAATTGACTGCTAGAGGATTTACAACCAAAGTACAATACAAGTTTGTTGGATTAATTGTATTTAAATAACAGTGCAGTACATGTAGTTTAAAAAGTGCCCTGTTAAGCTGTTAACTCTTTGCACGCACGTACATACACACCTGTGTAATGTCCTTCGAACGTTGATGTTAACTTAGTGATGACTGCGCAGAGAGAGTGACAGACATAATAATAAAGTATGTGAATGAGTGAGTGAGTGAGTGAGTGAATGAATAAATGAATGAACGAACGAACAAACGAACGAACGAATGAATGAATGAGCAAACAAATAAACACCCAGATCGATCCATCAAAACAATCAGTCAAGCTAGCAACAAACCAGCCAAGCAACTAATCAATGCGTGCATATTTGTTTTACTTTTCAGGGTATCTTACATCGAGTTCCTGAAGCCGTTTGCATTACGTAAGCAGGTGTGGCGTCATGGCAACAACATGCTGTCCCTGTTGCAGCACCCACAGGCTGAGTTACCAGTCAGTGATATAGTAGAGCCACCACAGAAAGGACTACATGGTATCACAGCTAAGCTCAGACAAACGGTATGCGCACGTCCCTTACATACTTGATTGTGACATTGTTATCCATAACCATGTGTTGAACATGAACTCAAGACCTAGTTAACAAATGTGTCTAACATTTAAAGCAGTTACTCGTACTCGTCAAGCTGTTTCATGACGACTAGTACATCGGTTTGTATGTGGATTATGTATTGATTGTTTTATTATCCTCTCTTTCAGTTGACTGGAGACTGGAAGAATCTACGACGTGCATTCCGGAAGCTGGACAAGACCAACAATGGCTTCCTGACTGTCCCAGAGTTCCGGTCAGTTCTTAAACTCGCCAACGTTATACTGGATGAAGACGAAGTTTATCACGTGCTTAACAAATTTGACCATAATATGACGGGCAAAATCCAGTATGAAAAGTTTATTGAAGAGACATTTAAACCTGAATCACGACATAGTGTACGACCTGCGTGAAGCCTGTAGAGACATAACGTGAATAGATTGTGTTATTATAGACAGTATTATTATCATAATTATACATGTACTTCTATATAAGTATATTGAATGTCATTTCAGAGACTAAATGCTTTATTTTCATCATTGTGTATGTATCTAGACGTTCATCAGTTGTTTGACTAACATTTCGTGTGTGCAGTTCATACGGTCATGGCTGTAGTTTCATGTATGTATATGGACTTTGGCTTAGAATGGAGATTGGTAATTTCAAGTAAAGTCAATCAGTTCATGCGAGCGCCTTTACCATAATTCAATATTTAGTCCAGATTAAGATTGGTTTGAGGCAATTGTCCATTTTCTTACAATCATCCAAGAAACCTGATTTAAAAATTCAAAATCATTTAAAGAAAAATCATATTTCTAATTGTTTTACACACATATAAACTACTTCCTACTCGTATGTGTTTTTTAAAGATTTTGTTTTACGGAAAGGGGCCTTAACTTAAATTGTTGGACAGCAGTTTAAACGTGCTATATATGTAGTGTCCATTTCTGCACAATAAGTCAAACCAATATCATCTTTACTATACAGCAGATGTTGAATGCATGATCACACATATAATGTTATTGTTGTTTTGTGTAAAAGGGTATGTTTAAAGGTTGTCATGTTTATTATACCAATGTTGCAGCCAAGGTTGTTGTTTTTGTTGTTGTTATATTGTTCATTCTCTACTGTAAATAGTAACTTCATATAACCATATCTCTAGAGTGTTTACAACACATATATATTTATTTATTCCTGAATTACATATCTATATTTTATCATGAATTATAAAGTTTTATTTCTACATGTGGTATTTTTTGTATAATATCCAGATTGTATGTGATTACTCTAATGAATTTATGTGATGTTTTAATTCAATTGATTATAAATAATGTGTACAGTTATAGCAACAAACACTTTAAACAACAGATCAGATAGAAAATGGAAAATTTATTTCATCCAGCTTTATGATAGGTAAACTAAACTGTCACTGAACTACAATTAATTGATTATGTCAACCAATCTAAACAATTTGAGTGTATAATAAAGCTACCCAAACTGTACATAAAATCAAGCACAAATCCCATACAAATTTCACAAACTATAAAGCATTTCAAGTTATCAATCAATATACAACCATCAGAGAAACATTTTTAGTTTCTGTTCACAATTTTGGGTAGTTGGTGTAGAACCATCCATGTGTTCTGTATGTAGTTCAGATCACAACATGTATCCTTAGCAACCAAACATTCACAAATCAGCACATACACGGTGTGGTTACTTGTTTTTATTTTCTATTGTTTTAGCCTTTAGGTGGTTTATTTATGCTATTGTTTTAGCCAGTCTTTAGGTGGTTTATTTATGCTGTTGTGTAAGTACTGATCCAAACTTTACTGTGATATATTTCTCTGGTTTGCAGCTGTTTGCAGTTATAGTTTTACCCTTTGATGCTCCTGACTTTTGTTCTGTAAAAGCACTAACATTGTACGTTTATGAAGAAAATAAAGTCATGTACACAAAAACAAGTATTTCTCTTTTTTATGTTCTTCATCTTCTTATCGGTAACATTCTTGTCTCACTACATGTAGTTGTATATACGTACAAGAGAAAAGAGGAAATAGATTCAGAAATGGGTTTCACCAATTCGAAGGAGGTACAAACTCAATGTAATCTCATTATGTTTATCCTTCAATTAGTGTGTAATTATGGTGTATTTCTCTCATGTATTGTGTTAAAACCAGCATAAAGCCAGTTCATTTATATTTTTTGTAATATAATGGGAGACTAAAATTTGTTACGAAATGCCTTTCCAAATAGTCTACCTTTTTCCTGACTACACAGAATGTATCCAATGTCAATTCCATGATTTTTTCAAAAGTGCAGAGTAGAACTTGAAGTGTAGAACATTGAAAACAGACAAGCTTAAATATGTAAGATATATAATATGACACAAATTAACCTTTGGTTTAAACACATGATATATATTGTAAAATGACTATACATGTTTGTACATATTACTTATAAATATAAGTGTATCACAAGTTTGACTATATCACAACACCTTAATAAATAAATATAACAATGTATACATATAAACAGGCCTGTATTACATTGTGTAAATTGATAGATTAATAAATTAATACAGATCGTAGGTAAATAAACTCTCTTCTTCTGCATGCACATATCATCAAGTTGATCCCATAAAACACTCTGCTGCAGATTGAAATGAAAGTTTGTAGTAACGTTTTGTATCAAAATGTGTGTGTAAAATTACTTCTTTGTACAACAGTAAGTATAAAAAGGATTCAAACTACCAAGTTCATCAAAGTTTGTAAATATACACACATACATAAAAAACATTCATTTAATAAATAGATCACAGATATAAGCACCTATCTTTTAAACATTTCAAACATAAATTAATATACCTTTACACACAGATAAACTATGGATATTTGGCAATGTATGGAATCAAATATTTGAAAACAGCTACAATATATATTTGTTTCATCTCATGTGTCAGCACCTCCTAACTTTCCATATTCTGAGACTGTTATCTTTATACACGGATCACTAAAGATAAACTCCTTTGGAAATTGCTGTGGTTCCTGTAAATAGTAAAGTGAACATCTTAATAACCAATTAGCAGTAATAATCTCAGATAATGATTTACTATTTAGTTCTCTAATTTGAAGATAATGTGCAGTCAACTAAATTGTTCGACCACCTTTCCACACACAGTTAACTATTGGTTCCACAGTTGATTTACAGCATATACCTAATTTGATGAACATCATTTAACTATAATACATTTAACATTGTAACAATTTGCTATGAGCTTTCAATTGTCTACTTTAATGTCATACAACCATGGCCTATTTATTTACAAGTATTTACGTTACATTCTTAAATCACTGACCAAGATGTTGATGTAACACATTTTTAATATTCCTTTTTTTATATGTTACGACCACCTCAAGATCAAAACGCTGATTTTAGAGCTTTGTTTTATCATTTAGTTTTAGATGTCACCTAGGTATGTCATTTTCAAGATTATATGATAAGTTCTAAATAATCTTGAGACTTACCTTTAAATAGAGTCTTTTTCATATCTACATTTAACTTCTAAAACAAGAAACCTGTTAAATATGTGTATAGTTTGACCTTACCTTTGATTTGTTCTCTTGTAGACATTCAAACTCCTCTGACATTTTCTCTAAAAGTTGACTGGAACAATAAACCTGAAATGCAAACGAAAGCAGTGGAAATAATGTCGGAAATGAGTAAAAGTGAAATAACAAGTAATTTGAAGTACATGTATTTAAAGTAAGTATATAAGTATGCAAGTATATAAAGCAAACTCCATTTAACTTGACAACCTCTCAGGACCAGAAAAATGTACCATTCACAGTGGATTCTTTAAAAAGGTTAGCTATGAAGGAATAGATCATTTTTTACCATTGGCCATAGATATAGAGAGGATTTTAGTATAGAGGAAGTCTGGTTTAGAGGGAGTCCGGTTTAGGGGGAGTCTGGTATAGAGGGAGTCTGGTTTAGAGGGAGTCTGGTTTAGAGGGATTCCGGTATAGAGGGAGTCTGGTTTAGAGGGAGTCTGGTATAGAGGGAGTCTGGTATAGAGGGAGTCTGGTTTAGAGGGAGTCTGGTTTAGAGGGAGTCTGATATAGAGGGAGTCTGGTTTAGAGGGAGTCTGGTATAGAGGGAGTCTGGTATAGAGGGAGTCTGGTTTAGAGGGAGTCTGGTATAGAGGGAGTCTGGTATAGAGGGATTCCGGTATAGAGTGAGTCTGGTTTAGAGGGATTCCGGTATAGAGGGAGTCTGGTTTAAAGGGAGTCTGGTTTAAGGGAGTCGGGTTTAGAGGGTGTCTGATATAGAGGGAGTCTGGTATAGAGGGAGTCTGGTTTAGAGGGAGTCTGGTACATGTATATAGGGAGTCTGGTTTAGAGGGAGTCTGGTTTAGAGGGAGTCTGGTATAGAGGGAGTCTGGTTTAGAGGGAGTCTGGTTAAGAGGGAGTCTGGTATAGAGGGAGTCCGGTTTAGAGGGAGTCCAGTTTAGAGGGAGTCCGGTTTAGAGGGAGTCCGGTTTAAAGGGAGTCCGGTTTAGATGGAGTCCGGTTTAGAGGGAGTCTAAATATTATAACTGATTCAAGAAGTGTATGTCACTGGGTACAAAACAAAGTAACATGATTGATTCAAGCGCTACACTTTGAATTGTACTTAACCATGGAGAGAGCTCAAGATTGTGCGAAAGTGATTTCAAACATGTTTACTTGTACACATAAGTGCTGTACTTAAACTTTGGTAAAACTATATACATCATGTGCATTCAGCTAAAGTGCTTTTTTCGTTTAAATGATTGAGAAGAACAACATACTTAAGTTCTATCTGCTTTCACATGCTCATTGATATCAAATAATCAAAGACAAAATCAAGCAAACACAAAGAGTTAGATAGAATATGTGTAACAATTTACAATAAAGTTAGAGATATTCTGTATACCTGTACATTCATAATTAGATTTGTTTTCTTTTGGCTTGTTTCTAAAATGATCTATTGAGGGAATATAAATACATGTAAATGGTAAATGTTGGCTGTTATTATTTGATATGCTTGACGCCGCCACCTATTGAATGCAGGGGGGTGTAATCCACTAATGTTCCCCATTAGCTTCATGTATGTGATGTATGATAACACAACTTTAATCTGAGGGAGTTCAACCATGTGGGTACCTGAAGAAAAGTACCGTCTGCTTTCAATGGTTCTGCCTCATTCACAAACACGTCCTCCTCCTGACAACCTGGTGGTATGAAATGTATGCTTAGATCCTCCGCATTGTGGAACAAGAAGAAACGGCCTTTCTGTAACCTACCCCTGCCAAAGGTGTAAAATCATATTTTTAATGAGTGATCATAAATGATAAGACTATTTCACCTGATTACCAGGGTCCTTTATTGTGTGTTGCTGTGCTGTAAAACTACATCATAATCATTCAGCGTTAGCTTTTCAAAATAAAAATATATTCTGCCACTAAATTTGAAGAATGGAATCTTAAATATCAAGAAATTGAATAACATTACTTATGTTGCATGACAGCTGTTTCGTTTGATGCAATAAAAGGTACGGTCATGGAGTAAAACACTGGGTCTTATTTGCCACATATCATTTACAAATCTAACTTTACAAACCTGACAACTGAAGGAAGTAGTTCTGCTGCCTCTGAATCAAACATCAGATGAACGCTGTCTAAACTTTTCAATTCTATCTCATCATCATCACCATCCACATTGCTCTCTTGGAGCTCAGATGTTGAATCTCCGTCACCATTGGATAAACTGTAATGAGATTATTTTAAAATACCTACAAAA
>ENA-OREC01001394-OREC01001394.1-marine-metagenome-genome-assembly--contig:-NODE-1394-length-12152-cov-14.280248_pt1 | contig 12152 bp, 7 predicted proteins | sample MGYA00248626_ERZ508543 | MGnify/ENA primary metagenome ERZ508543 (study PRJEB26211, sample SAMN05518279) | marine metagenome | isolation source: Puget Sound, Washington, USA | host: Bankia setacea... | reverse complement strand
AGCATTGGCCTCAGAACAGCTTTTGAAATTTCTGTGTTTTGTGATGCGTTGTAGTTAATTTAGAGTTGTAATATCAATTTGCATGTTAAGGTATTCTGGCCTTAATTGCTATATGGTACAAGCCCATTTTTAAATTGTAGAAGTAGAGTTGTAAGTTTTTTGTATCACTATAAACAGTAGGTCAGCAGTGTATCCAGCCTTCCAGTCTCAGTGTACAAAGAACAGACTAGAACAGATATTGTATCTATTGGTGAACGCTTGTGTCGCCTGCGACCGGGAACTTGAAGCAATGAAGTTGAATTTTGTTTTCAATCGTGCAAAATGATCAATGTTTCAGATAAATGTAGCTATTGAAATTAACAGAAGACAGATGCACATAACTGTCTCTGTGGCTATCCAGGCGACACTATTACCAGTATCAAGTTTCTTGTAAGAAATCGGCCACAAACATTGGCTTTTAAGGAAGACTTTTGTTTTGTTAGTTAAGAATGTTATTTCTAAATCGAAGCAATGCTAATTCCATATGACGGAGTTAATGACAAAAATGGCTTTAAGTTAATCTGGACCGTGTACAAGTTATACCTTCAGTGGCAAGATTGTCTGTGTGAAGTATGCAGTGTTTACTGTACTTCACATGATAGAAAAGTCAATGAGCAAAATATAGCATTTGATAAAACGTTACACTGTAGTCGTACATGACATCAATACAAGCACATGAGAGTAGGTACAGTACTACAATCATGCACAAAATGACTTGTAAACACATCAAGTTTAAACAACAGTACATGTATTATACAGATTAAAAACAGTTTAAAATGTCCAAAAAAAAAGAAGTGAAAATCACATCAGCCATAATTACAAATATTCAAAACAAATATCTTTCCATCTACATGTATGTCAATGAACACCTTTAACATATTTTACTTCATGACAAATATCAAAATTGACAATTTGTTTGTACAATGTTTCTACAATGAACAGTATCATGTATACATCATACAAACTCAATTATTACACAGTCAGTAGTATGTACAGTTTATATCATAGCCAGTAAAGTAGTTATACACATCATATAGTAAACTCCTAGTAAAAACAACGTACAAAACAACCTGCTGCAATGTAAAAACGAGGTACCTGTGGGTTTAGTTCCCTTGTAATGTTTCTATCTGACCAGAGATAGAATGTCGAGACTTATAATTTAACCATAGTGCAACATATCTGGCGGTTATAGATTTATCTTCAACAATCACAGTTGCACATATTTCCACCTGTCAACAAACCATTGATAATATCCTTATACAAGTCATCAAATGATGTTTACTGACCGTGTTATAATTATGAACCATTAATTGTTCCGATAAACCTAAAAAATACCAGACAGCACAATGCCAGTAGCTCTCTTTGAAAACATATGGCTCAGAAATAAACCTCTTCTCTATTTAGTATTATATATCTTTCTATCTCTTAACAAAGTCTTAATACACCTTTCAACAAGAGTTTTGTAGGAATATCATTGAATTAGCGCTAACTTGTTGTAACTTGTCTGACATTACAATAAGAGATACAACTGTTATACACTCAAAACAATTATCAGCATTTTTTGAAAAAAGTTATAAAGTTGCAAAAACAGATAGAAGTAAGTAACAGATATAGTTATAGTTAACTTATTTATACGTATATCTTACTAGAGTATAGACACAAACAATAAGGAAGTAATTTTAAAGTAAACCATTCATTGCCCTGTAGTTCTACTCCTGGTCAATGTATACTGCAAATTCACAGAAACAATCCCTTCATTTTTTACATGTATTTTTGTTACAATATCTACTGTATTCTTTTCTGGCCTACATCAACATAGTATACAACCATTTAGACTAACTTAAATATGCCTATACAACATTTAAGACAGGTACATAAACTCCTACTTGTGTGTTTAAACCATGTTACAATATAGTAGAAATGTTCTATATAGATGCATCTAGGAGCAGTACGTTTTGTTTTTAAAGGGCTGCTAGTTTGGTTTGTTGAAACGCAAAAGTATTTATCAATAAAAGAGATCAAAGTTGTCCAGTGTATCCTTCAGTTATCATTTGAAGAAATTAATTGATTATTAATCCAAGACCACTATGTATAAATATCTATCACATTAATTAAGATCTAGCATCTTCTTCGAGGCATTGCTTTAACTTAGATTTCAGGAACAAATGTTACCACACAAATGTCATTAACAACTTAATAGGGCTATGCACAAATTGAGTAATCTAAAGAGCCTTGTCAGTAATAGAGTAGGGTTTGTTGACTGAGGAAGAGTTGTCTTTCTTCTCGAGACATAACAGAACAGAGTGAGAGCAAATATGTTCTAAGTGCTTTTGAACAAAAGAGACAGATAGAACTGTATGGCATTTACCATTCAAAGTATGCCGTTTTCAGACTTTCAGAAAACATAAGCACCAGCCAAAGCAACAAGGTTCTTTTATATAACGTCCTGAGACAACAATAGTGTATGAAGGTAACACATGGGGGAGTGCCGTGTAACTATGTACAACAGCTGGTCATGAAATGAGGGGGGAGGAGGGTTATACCAGTACACGTTGAACATAGTGTATGAAAGTATGAAAAAAGGGTACAATTTCGTGAATTTATTCGTAGGTAATTCTGTCAAAACTGTACATACCACATACATTGAAATCTCATTGATTCCTAGATTATTTATGTGAACCATATTGAAAATTGGGTCTTGTTACCAAATATGTTATCCACAATCAATAGTTGTTATAAACTGTGATTCAATTAAACTACATGATTTGCTATCACCTAATTTGGTAGAATATATCCGGGAAGTGAGATAGTTCAAACTGCTACACTTTATTGTAAATTTCAACTAATGCAAGTGTTACTGTAATACTCTGTTTGACTACAGACTCTAACCAGACTTATTTTTCTTTATTGACAGACATATCTTAATTAAAAGTTTTCCGAATAATTGGTTGCATGTATCCCAATCAGAAGAAACATTTTTATTTCATTCAATATATACATGTACCTTTGAAAAACATTATTATAAAATGTTTTCATCCAAATTTTGTTTAAAAACTTATATTTACAAGATTGTCAAGGATTGAAGATAACACTGAAGAAACTGATGCTGAAATAAGAACAAGTTACGTCAGTGTTGCTCTCAAACCTCGTTATGTAAGTTGATTGGTTATTTACAATAGAGGATTATAAGAGATAATAACTTCCAACATTCATGGCACACTATAACATGAAGAGTGTCTAAAGTTGAGTATATTGTTATAGCAGTAATTGATGACTTTTTGAAATTGGGAAACGTTTTTTGGTGTTTTATACTACATGTCTATAAGTGTTATGTGAAAGTCTGTGCAATTTGGCACTTTGAGTTTGGCATCTCTCAAAATTTGCAGCTCAAACATGGGTATTTTTCCTTACCATGACTACATTTTTTTTCGAATCCTAGAAAAAAAAAGGTGAACTCACTATTACTAGCAGAACGTCACTAACATTGTAACTAGCATACAATCTAACGATTCCATCTTGAACTACCAGCAACAAAATTACAATCATCCGATCATTAAAACTGTAAGTTTATGATCGCTAGGTATACTAACATGACTTTCATTTTTTTGATAATTTGTGCACTTTATAAAATACTACTTTTTTTTTTTATAAATATACTGAAGTGAAAAAAGTAATACTGCATGTGAAAAGTTAAAACAATGTTGATGATACATTTACATATGATGCAACAATATGAACTGTCCTATGTCATATCAGAACACAACTTTAAAACTGCCATCATCTGGTTGTCTTGTTATTTCTATAGTTGTGATGGTTTATGCAGTGTTTTAATGGTCGAATATCTTGTTGCCGCGTCCAATCAAAATCAAGGATACGAATCATGTGCGGTAGAAATTTTGTTTATATTTGACTGACTTACATTGGTATAGCGTTGATCCTTCGATACACAGTTTAGAACACTGTTGCGATCAGACGTGAATAGAAATGATACACATTAGAGACAGGTATACAATTATAAACATACTACCCTACCTATCTATACATGGTTGTAGTCATTACTGTGTAAACTTACCATACAAGACTTCACTGCAAATATGCTCCTTTGTTTGTGGTAGGTTTGTGAGTTTCAACACTATTTCAGCAATATTGCTTCAAATTTCAAATCAAGATTCTATGTTTTTGATTGGTTTATAGTTCTTAACAATATTTCAGTTGCAAAATGGCTCTATTTCTTTCCATGGATAACAAAACCATGACTAAGCCATTAATATTATTTAAAATTAACAAAATTCGTTACTACACCATATACTGAGAATCAATAAACAAAAGAGACAAAATTTCAATTTCATAGCACTAATATAATTTGAAACTAAAGTTTAAAATGTCAAACCTAATTTGTCTTTAATTGAAATTTTGTATAGACTTTCTCTAATGGTTTACTAGTTTATTCACACACCAATGTTAAGCAAACAAAGGTACATCTGTTTTTTCCCTTATGATAAATTGACTTTAAAAAAAAATAAAGAGAAAAAAATAGAATTATTTTTATCTAATACACAGAATAAATATATAAATGCAAATGTGACTAGAACATGTCCGTATTGCAAGTCTGTATCGCAAGTTCTACACGCAACAGTTACACATATACGCACCATTTCAAGAAATACAGTGGCAAGCAAATGCATTAAAAATGTCTACTCTGTACAATAATACAATAGTTATACTACAATCTACTATTATAAAGCTTTCACAGCAAATCATTAACATTCAAACATCTTTGTCAAAATCACATTCTGTGTCATTAATTCCTGTACACAAAATATATATGTTTTTGAACTGTTTTTTTTTCTATATCAGATTAGGCTCAAATTATTACAGGGCAAGTTTTTCTTATAAAGTCAATGTGTTCCATACCAATTTTAATTCAAGTCTTAAAGCATTGCCAGTTTTAATAACATATGCCAACACTTCTAATTATTTAAGAAAAGAAATGAAGATAAAATTTGCGGCCAATTAATTAAGTTATTTCAACAAATTGTATGTAATACACATAGTTGGTGTCTTTGCATGTCAAACTTGATTCCTTTAGTTTGTAGATTTTATTATTTTGACCTTAAACTTTAATTCAGCAGAGCTTTAACAATCTGTGTTAGTACTTAGAAAAAAACAAGACAAGAGAGCTTGAATTCAGTCACAATTCTTCCAAGTCACACAAAGTCTACACAAATAAGTTTAAAATAAATGATATACAAATTTCACAGTGATTTCACATTAAGATATTGTGTAGTTCAACATACATAAAAGAACACTTACTGGCAGTGAGGAAACGTTTACATAGTGTCAGAAACTAAGGTTTTCCCATGAAGATCTTACAGTCTTACTAGTATAGCAGGTTACGTGACAGTGGTTGTTAAAAAACACACCAACAAACTGAACCAAACATGTTGTTATCATAGATTTACTTCTCAACTTACCAATTTGCCTTTTTGAAGTGGTATAAGTACCAGTATAAGCCAAACGTTTGAGAAACCTGTTTGTTGATAATGGAAATGACTGAAGCATTCAACACTGCATAGTCTTAGGCTTGATGTAAGGGAGAGGTAATTATTTTGTCATCGTTGAGGGTCCATACGCTCTTTTAACAGTACTGGATGACGATTGCTGGATGTGTATAATGCAATTGGTCCGAATGATCAGCGCGAGGTTCAATAAATCAATAAATAGTGTGGTAACAGCCCTGGATAACTGTGATTGTACTTATGGGTAAAGGGAGGTAACAACATCGCCATGGTGACTTAAACAGCTTACAAACATACAACTTATATAAGACAAGCAGCTTCAATAGATAGTATAAACAAAATAAAAGTATGTGCTAGATAATCGATTCTTCACATACAATGTTTCTCTCTGATTCAAATACATAGAAATCCTTCAAAGAACCATAACTCTACACAGAAAGCCATCAAATTAACATAACTCTACATAGAAATACTGCAAAGGACGATAACTTTTTTTCCTTTACATTTCTGATCTCCTGTTTTTAAGTTTATTTGTTGCACTATAAATGTAGCAATTTCGAAAAAATAAACGCCTCAGATCATTTTCTGCACTTAGTTCCTTTCACTTTCCTATCCCACACAGCATTATCTTTATAAACACTCCAATAAATGGGTAAAGGGCCACAGTAACAATATTGTCAAATAGACTGCTTAACAATTAACATTACACAAAAACATGCTTCAACAAATCCACTGCATGAAGTTAAAAATCAAAAATCTACCAACATTTAAACCATATATCTCTCTCTCGCACTTTACAATAATACATCTAACTACCCTAAAAAACATGCACATATACCTATAACACCATACACCTAAGTCCATTCTGTAAAATGATACATTGTTTTAGTGTAGTATTGGTCCAAGTGTGTCCACCAGTAATTTAAACCATCCCATCCAATACACCTAGGCTATAATCTATGCATTGTACATCCAGTTGTGGGTTTTAGTTGAATTGCCCTATACAAAATCTACACCGTATGCACAATGAGACAGTTATTAACAACAATCTATGAACACCAAGAGAACACTAGTTAACGTTTGATGTTGTTTGGCCTTTGTTTTTTTTTGTTTTTTTAGAAATTACACATTTTTGGAAATCTTAAAAGTTTTTACATACTTTTCAAGGCAAAAAATCCAAAATCCATCAAAATGTTACATGAATATTTTTGTAAGCCATTAAAACTCAAAATTTATGCTCATAATGATCTTTTAGTTAAAAAAAATACAATTACCAATTATTTATGAAACTAAATTTTGCATCAAGGATATAGGATGTTTTCCTTGCTCATATTATTTACACTTACAAATCCTGTGTACTGTAACAGCTTTTTGGCTTTGTTAATTATGCACATTAATCATAAAGATACACAAGTTATAACCGAATCCAGCTTGTCTCTCTACACTTATTTTTTGGAGTTTTTATTGTCAATACCTTGGGTTGTTTCTCCTTTATCATGAACGACTGAAAATATTGTCATTGTTGATATTGTTAGCACAGCGTTTGGGATTTCTGCTGGTTGTATTTGAGCACAACCTCGTGAGCATGATTACGTACACTACTACATGTCTCTACTCTCTGAAGTGTACTAAATGCAACGTATCCTACTTGAGTATTCACGACTATAACCCCTGAACATGAACCAGTACTACATCATGTTACTGTTATCGGCCACAATACGGCTACATGTTTACCTTCTGTCAACTGCCAGACAACATAGCACTTTATAACTTTACATGCAACAAAAATATCTCAACTGTACCGTACACATCTAGTACAATCTAACAGTTTGAGATTCAACAAAAGGTCTGGAAACTGACAAAGACTGCACAGCAGATACAAAATAAACAGGTGTTTACAAGCTTTGCTGTAATACAAAACAAACAATTGAATGTTGAAGCAACATGCGGCTGCTTAAGTCACTCTCGTGTGTATTAATCCTGACATTTACAGGAGGTCACAAATCAGGTCATGATGAAAGTTTTTCACACAATGTTACACATTGCTGTAGGTTGTGCAGAAGCACTTCATTGTCTATGCTATTGTTATTGTACTTGTGTAGTCCAGAGTGCCCTCCCTTGCACATCAATATTTGGAGTGGCTTCCCCTTACTGATGTAGAATGACAGAGAAATGCACGAGACAGCTATTTTCGGCGTCATCTGATGTGAGCGAGGGTAGACTTCAGGACTGAGCATCTCTTGGCTGGAATTAAGAGTTATTGTGTTAGACATACAAATCATTTGGATCACTTATAAAGGCATTTTGAGCCAATTTTCTCCACAAGCTATATAGTCAGTCATTATACATCTGCATAACCATATTGACTGCACAACTTGTGTAGATCCATTATGCATACTAAACTCTACTAATAACTTGTAATCATGGCTTATTAGTTCGACCACTTAGCTAGTATGTGTTTCTAAATACAAAGGACCAAACAGTACATTCAGTACATACTAGTTTACATAGTACACAAACAAACAAGATGTTACAAACTTTATGTCAAACAAACTAACAGAAAAATCTTTGATGGAAAAACATTACACAGTGAGGTATGTTCGCTCAGATACTTACTCTACGTCTAAAAAGTCTATCTAGAAAGTTTCCCCGAGGTGGGGGAGGTGGTGCACCCTCTATAAGGTCAGGGGTGGGGCTGTCGTTCTCTCCAAATAAATTCAACTCCCTAAAACACTCTGTCTCTACCATCTGCAAAAGAAAGTGAGAAAAAAATCAAATGAAGCAAATAGTTTAAATATGGCACAGATATAGTATAATCATTCAAAGGCTTTGTATAACATGTTTGGAAAGTTGTCTTTTGGGTCAATTGGAGAAACAATTTATTGGCAACACAAGAATAAGGGAAACGAAAAATGCTTATAAGTGCCGAATAAGAGGAAATATGAATACATTTAAAGACAATGTTGCAAGATGAAGCCACAAGTAACAGTTATACAGGGAAAAACCCACAAGTTCACAGCTTCAAGATAGTTGCTTATTTGTGGTAATGATTGAAACAATTAAGTAATCTATTGGGTTGGGGTTCACGTTGAGTCTGAGTATAAGAACAATATTTGAACTAAGACTCTGTTGAATTCTAACCAAGCAGTTTAGACTATTCAAGCCTTAAATGTGTGTGTAAGTTTAAGTATTGAGCAAGTGCTTTACTCAATCGGTACACTGGTCCCATCTGATACACTAAATGATTACATGACAAACACTTAAAACTTGTAACTTGATATAAAGGTAATCAGAGTATCATTCCATTAACAGTGAATTGTTAGAATAAAAGAAATTAATTAAAACCAATTTCCTGGCCTTCTTTTTCGCCAAATCGTGCCCATGAAACAAGGGCTCCAACTGAGTAAGTCGAACAAATCATAGGGAGTGTAAATTTATCTACTGTTTTCAAGCTGTCAATTTAAGACATTTACCAAAGGAGTGATATTTGCAAACATTTGTGAGATTCAAGAAAAGTTATATTTGAGCCCTTGGAACAATGAAGAAATTACAGTTCAGCTAACAAAAGACCACTCTTCTGAACCAACAACAAGTGGGCGTAATAGAAAGTCTTGTCTTATTACAAAAACGAAAAACAATTAAATGACATCTTTGGGACAAGAAACTTGTGAACCGGTCTTCTAGAAGTGTTAATATCAGAAATCTACCTATAAATGGTGAAGAAATCAAGCATCGTCGAAAGAACTTACCTCATTTTGCCAGGGAATCGAGACACTGCCTGAATTGAATTTGCTGTAGAAGGTGTCGTCACTAGGGTCTAAGTTCACACCTTTCACAGTGGAAAATTGCTCTATATCTAATACATCTTTACAATATACTGCTCGGGGCTGAAATGTAAATGGAGAAAATGAAAGATCCAACCAAACATAAATAGAGTATTCGAGACTTGAAAGGGTTCTATCTGCTTCTTTATTCAATAGCACTTTTGCTTTTGCTTTAGTTAATTTAAATGTGTCAGCCCGAGCCAGTTATAAACTCAACATTACAGAACTACTGACTTTGAATTCTTTCCGAAATCTAGGATATTTTTCAAGAGATTACAAAAGGTGAGAAAGGAATGACAGATCAAGGTTTTTAGATACTTGACAATTAACTCATATTTCAAGTAATTACAGAAACCTTGACATTCCTGTGACTACACATTAGCTGTAGAAATCGTAGTATTTTCATTTGAAAGAAAAAATAATTGCCAAGATATCCGGAAAAAAATTAATTGGTCGCATTCGAAAATTGCATGATATTGTAAACAATTTGGAGACCGCTTCATCAAGAGTCCTAGGACTGATATCTCACCTAGGTAGATAAACTGGCCAATGGTAGAACAGTATACCATACATACATACAATTAGTATATCAAGGATTATTGATGAAAAGACCCTGCAGTTTCCGACAGAATAAAACATTACTTACGTCTGGCAAGAAAGGTGGCTCACACATTCCTGCCTGTAAACGTTTGAAGTTAATATCTTTGAAGAATGAATGTCGCTTTACGTCTCTAGCACCATTATCACAACAGGCCAATCTCTTCCTATGATCCTTCTCAAGCAACTGTAAAACACACAAAGCAATGTCAAATAATTATCTCCCTTGATTTGGACCAGGATTTACCTCCTTCATGCACATCCTCAGGTTTTTATACATGTACTGCAACTGTGTTAAGTTCATTCATATTGGTTCATTTGGCAAGGAGAAGATGCGCTTCAATATGGACAGACGGACAGACAGATTGATAACTATTTACCCTGCAAAAACTTTATTTGTGGGGGTATAAATAGATTTTATTAGCACAGAAACTGTTATCTATTTTGTAACAGGATCACTTTTGTTTCTGTTATTAGTCTTAAGATAATTTCAAAGCTGCAAAATAAGTGTAAAATTGTTTCTGCTGTCATTCACAAGTGCGAAAAAAAATACAAACTCAAGAAAATAGGAGAAAAAGGTTTCATATTAAATATTCAGTATCGGGTATGTGCTAAACAATGATAGTACACAATGTTACCACGAGGGTCACTCAATAAGTAATCATAATGGATTTATAACAAAGAATTTATGATTGATAGGGACATATCAAATATACAATCCTTCAACTTATTGTCCGGCCATGGCAATTTTGAGATTGTCTAGATCTTAGGATCTTACTCCCGGTAGTGGCATTTTTACTTTTGATAACAAGTTGAAGTTTCAGGGACTTATATCAGAAGTAAATGCGGTCAATTACTGTCTTACTAGATTTATGTAATGTTGCATTGTAGTGAATTAGCAAAACAAATGCGTTAAGGCGCACAGGTCGCTTCTTTCGTCTCAATTTTGTCATCAGAAACTGTGCATAACACTTTACGTTAACAGTCTTTCGAACAGCAATAAAATCCCTCAAGAGAACACCTCTATTATCATAGGTTATAATTGCAAGCTGTTTCAGATTTTGGTCTGGGCGAGTCTGTGGTTTGCTATTCAGAGGATTGTGATTTCAAGTAAGGTTCATAACTTCTCAGCCACTTCTCATCAATCAATGACATATATTATACCTCATTTGCAAAATTTGTTCTTATTTCAATGTGACGTCACCCGGTCATTAAATCGCTATGAAAAATGGAGCAAACTGTTTATTGACCAGGGGCGTACAACTCTGTATCGACTGTTGCGGTATATCGGCCAATACAGAAAATAGTATTAGTCTATTAAATCATTGTTATAAATGTTTTTTTAATTCAGACCTTTGATGTTCAGCATTTGCTGGTTAATGAAATAATGTGTTGATGTAATTAAACAATAACTTTTTTTAATCCATAGAATTGGTATAATATAACAAATAAAACCCAGTCTGTAAACTGCCATATTGCCCTCAAAGCCTTGCCCTCAAAGCCATGTTTTCTTTGTTAAATGATTTTTAGAACTGGAAACTTTCGTTTCTATGTCGTGTTAAGTGTCCTTTTGCAATCCCTACCCTTGACGTCATTTGATCTCGTGTCATGTGAAATGGCACTCACATAGCAGCTAACCGTTGCAATATTAAACACCTTGTCAAGATTGTATAAACAGATCCATGGCTTATGCCAACACTCTCTGCTAACTCATCAAATGTTTATCGCATGTCATCCATCAATATTTCCTTCAACTTTTTCAATGTGAAACTTATCAGTTAGTTTAACAGGCCTTCCACATCGTTGGTGATCACAAGTGTTAAGTTAAGTGTTACGTGTTAAGCGGAAAAATGCTTTAACCACAAATAAACTGTATAAACCACAAGTGTAGATCCACCAAAAGCCTCACAAAAGTTTTCATGGATTTATTTCCCTTTTATATAACCTTTTTTTATTATACATGCATGTTTTTCCTCATGACGGACCAATGGCCATGACGGTCGAGCGATGCTATAATGACGTAACGTCATGATGACGTCACATTTCACATGTGATTTCCTTCAACGTGATTTAACACATTCAATGATGATGTATATACATACAAATTTTCAGGAGCGTATCTCAAATAATTTGCTATAGGGTCATTATCATAACTTATTGACGTCGTAGCAGT
>ENA-OREC01001393-OREC01001393.1-marine-metagenome-genome-assembly--contig:-NODE-1393-length-12154-cov-13.428583_pt1 | contig 12154 bp, 4 predicted proteins | sample MGYA00248626_ERZ508543 | MGnify/ENA primary metagenome ERZ508543 (study PRJEB26211, sample SAMN05518279) | marine metagenome | isolation source: Puget Sound, Washington, USA | host: Bankia setacea... | reverse complement strand
CATTTTACATAGATTGTGTGGGAAAATGTAAATATAAGTATTGATTGACGACCTGTTTGCGTTCATGCAATATGAACACGATTGGTGACGCTTGCAAATTTACCATAATTTGCCGCGTCACCAATCGCGTTCATATCGCATGAACGCACACAGGTCGTCATTCAATTCTTAAATAACCAAATTTTAGATGTTTTGACTAAATATATTGCAAACAAACATATTTTATATATAGTGGCCAATTATAATTTCGCTTAAGTGTATAGCTTCATATATACTGAAGCAAACTCCCAACGCAACACGGATTTTGGCGTACATTTTTTGTTTTTATATTTATCAAGATATATTCATGGATAACACTTTTAGACAATGATTAAAATTTAACTGTGCTGACAAAAAAAAAGTTTTGCCACGTACGGACGAGCACGGGTCTTTTAGAAGAAAACAGGAAATCATGCTGCACGTGAAATTGGTTGGTTTTATATGGTAACCACGTGTGTCATTCAAATGCCCATTATTTGTTATTAGACATTGCAATCACAAAAATAATTATTTCGTCTTTAAAAAATACCAAAATTTGATGTTGAAATACGCGGAAGAGCAAATAGACTTGAGACGGATGTCCCATAGTTGTCAATTTTCCGATTTCTACCATATCAAGATCGTGGGAGAAACATCACCAACAAAATTAATGTAAGATGACAGTCATTTTACATAAAACAGCATGCGCAGACAACTAGCGCGAAAAAATCGAATTAAACTGTAATGGTTAAAACATACGAATCATAGTGATAAACAGGTGTCTGAAACTTGTGAGTAAATAAAATACAGTTTGGGTGGTATATTCCTTGTTTAGCTGTCATAAATGCACACGTTGGTCACACCCGATACTGACTTTTCTAACATTTCATGAAATTGAATTTGCTACCAACGAGCCTTCAGTGCTATTTACCAGAAATATCTTTGGAAAATGACTTTATTTGCTGAGTTTGGTAGGAATTGTTTGAAAAACAAATTAAATATAACACATTGATCAGAGTGTTGCGTTTGGAGTTTGCTTCAGTATACATGTATAAAATATACCGTACAGTTGGTCATGGATAAGGCCACCAGTGTCCTTTTAAAATGAAGAGTGTAACATACAATGTAGTTTAAGCATTTGGGGGCAACAGTATTATAATTGCCTACACCATTATTACATCTTATTTATTTACTTGTAGATCTAAATCTTAACAATTTGTCAAATGCAGTCTTTGATAACCATGATGGTACAACAGTTACTGGTCTTTAACCGTTGAAGAATCGTCACGTACTACAGCCATAGAACTTGCTCATAGCGAAATCCCGAAAGACGGCACTACCACAAACCATAGGGCCACAGTGTCTTAAACTAAAAGTCCACACCACAAATGATCAATGGCCCACATACCATCAGACGTATCCACCATGGGTTACCTTTTACACATAAGTTATCGAGTATCTGCTAATAACTTTGGAATCAGTATAATTGTTGACAAGTTTAATTGTATACACCCTAGAAATATGGTGTTGTTGCTTTATATGGTTTCATGAAGTTCTCTTAAGTTAATTTGATATGGTGAGCTCATTGTATTATTAGTAGTGAATGAAGCTTAACAATATTTTAAAATTGTTCCATAGACAGTCAGACGCTAGACAAGCGGGGTGTCGTGTCCCACAAGTCCAGTGATTTAATCACCCTGCGGGATCATAAACACCAATCATCATGTGTCTATGGACAAAAGTCCACAGGTAAGCAATGAACCTACCGTTGACAATGGTTAAACGGTTAGTTTGGGCATATATACCCTTGATACTAATTAATAAAAAGTGTTTAGAATATGATTCTTTTTTAAATGCCACTGTTAAGTTGATAACAAGAAAAGCTTGACTTGTTGAAAGTCAGATTAGAAATTACGTTATCTTAAAATAAATAAGTTTTTTGGCAAAATTAGTATTACTTCCCTTTATCTTTGCATCAAGAAAAGTTAACATGATATTGAAGAAACCGTATTTACTCCCCTTGGATGCAATATGCTAATTTTAATGCGGCAATAGCCTAATCTATAGTTGCGTTAAAATAACTAACTATACAAAAAATACTTTAAAAAATAGCAAGTAGTAGCTTATGTTACAAAGAGCATGTGTTCTTAAAAGACCCAGCACAGTATTGAAGGATGCGTGATTGACTTGGATTTTACTTGTTCTATCTCTGTTGTATCGTCCAATTTATCACACGTTTTAAGAATCTAATTGTGAAAATGTAAAATTTAGTTTACGGAACAGAGACAGAACCAAAACACAGCATGGAATTAACATTAATTTGTCGTCGCTGTCAAGGGTATTTGGCAGCTTCAACTGTCTTGGCTGCATCCTTGCAAAGTCTGTGACCAGGGGCGTAGCATGGGCAAACATAAGTTTACTCGAAATAAGAAAATGGTCGGGGGTTGGTGGTCTCCCCCCCCCCCCCCCCACACACACAGGGAAAAAAAAGAAAGTTGGAAATGCTGAGAATGTTTTGAAATCAAAAACGCTAAACGGCGCATTTTGACGCTAATTGAAGCGAAGTTTTGGAAGGTGGAAATGTTGTGAAAATTTTGAAATTAAGGACGCTAACAGATACATTCTAACGGTATTTTAAACGATGTTTTGGGAGTTGGAAAAATTGAAATCAATGACGCTAAACGGTGCATTCTTACGCCATTTGAAAATATATTTTGGAAGTTGGGACTGCGGAGAAGGTTTTGAAAATAAGGACGCTTACTGGTGCCGGTAACGATTCTTTGGAAGTTGGAACTGTGCAGAAGCTTTTGACGCTAACTGGTGCATACTAAAGCTATTGATTCGATGTTTTTAGAAGTTGGAATTTTTTTAAAACGAGTTTGCTTAATAGTGCATTCTGCCGCAATATGAAGTTGGAACTGCTGAGATTTATTTTTAAAACGAGGTCGCTTAATTGTGCATTCTTCCGCAATTTGAAATTATGTTTTGGAAGTTTGAACTGCTGAGAAAAATAAACAGGTTGCCTAATAGTGCATTTTGCCTCAATTTGAAACGATGTAAAATGCGGGGCCGATTTATCATTATCGAATTGTCGGACCCCGGAACACAAGAATCAAGTTCAATTGTGAGTTTGCTCAAATAATTGTATAAATTGTTAAATCAATAAAGATGTGATACCATTGCGTCATGTATCAGGTATAGTAAATCACGTAGTGTTAATGTACTGTTCCTGATTGATAAATCATATTGATACTAGGGCGCCGGGCTAAGTGAGCACCAGCTGCCTCAGTTTAACAGAAATTGTGCCTCCGAAATCTCTTGCTAGTGATTCCGCTCTGTGCCATTACAGCTCAAAGTGACATTGCGCCAAAGGCCCTTTTTATCAACTGTTTTACATAGTTCGGTTATGTAGTATCTAGTTCTTTAAAAAACTCAGCCTATTGGTAAAACAGAACGGATAAGGGATATGTTGACATGGTAAAAAGAAGCAGATTGATTATACTTTTACACTTCGAAAATTAACGGTGTAGACAAGAAGACATAACTAGTTGAACTATTAATTAAAGGGAGGTAATATTATGACCATAAACACAAAAAGGAGTTATCTCGCATAAGGAGGGAATCGTTGGGACATTCTGTATTGTACGAATACATTGATGTAAACCTGATCTTCGTGCAGGAATACTTGATATGAACATCTTAAAATGAGTTGTTTAGAACAAAATTAGAATAGGTTTGTTACACAAATGAAATGCAATAAACTACTAAAATACAAGGATTGATTCTGACCTCAGTGATTGGAGCATTGATACAGGAATTTCACCGTAGGGAAGGACTTTCTGGTGCATTATGTCATCTGCAAGTTTGTATTTAAAAATCGTCTTGTAGTTTTGGTCTTCTTCAATATAATTTAAATCAGCCCCTAACTTTCCGCTGTTAGCCTAACAGCGGAAAGTAATGGAACAAAAGTTGGGCGTTGATTTAAATGAGATTGGGTCTTCTTTAACATATTGAACTGTATTTCAGAACAGCACTCAGTTCCTGGATAATGCAACCAGTACTGTCCATTCTTTGAACGTATGTTGAGCTGTATTTCAGAACAGCACTCAGTTCCTGGATAATGCAAACAGCATTGTCCATTCATTGACAGTATGTTGAACTGTATCTCAGAACAACCCTCTGTTCCTGGATAATGCAACCAGTACTGTCCATTCCTTGAAAGTATGTTGAACTGTATTTCAGAACAGAACTCAGTTCCTGGATAATGAAACCAGTACTTTCCTTTACTTGACAGTATGTTGAACTGTATCTCAGAACAACCCTCTGTTCCTGGATAATGCAACCAGTACTGTCCATTCCTTGAAAGTATGTTGAACTGTATTCAGAACAGAACTTAGTTCCTGGATAATGCAACCAGTACTGTCCATTCCTTGAAAGTATGTTGAACTGTATTTCAGAACAGAACTCAGTCCCTGGATTACGAAACTAGTACTGTCCATTCCTTTGAAGTAACTGACATATCTGAATGTGAGCTATTCAACTAGATATAATTTAACACAATTTGACAAATCTGGTTGTCTAAAAATAACGATAACTCGTCAACTTGTTATACATGACTTTTATTTTCAATTATGAAAATGTACTTTGTTTACAAAAAGAGTGTAATATTATATGAAGATGCTTCACAGCTACAATAAAATAGTATCATTTGAGTTTAATGAGACACATATAGAACAAACACAGGGTACTGGGTAAACATACAGGAGAGGCTATTAACTGTCCACAAGTAAGTAGTAGATGGAGAACAACAAAACAACTTCATATGTGTTACTCATTGTAGAACATTGTCATATATTTATCTAGAACTGTACATAAGGATGTGTGGCTATAGTTTATTGTCCACCAATCTTTGTTCACAGTACATGTAAGATATTAAGGTCCACTAAGGTGTTAGTGAATATGGAAACAGTGTAAGGAGGGATATACCAGCCAGATTGTACTCCAGTTCTTTACTGTTTAAAATCACTAACACAATGCCAATGATAAATCTGTACAAATACATTCTTATAGCTTAGGAGAGCTGTATATATATAGCACAGTTGTAAAAGAGAGCGACCATACACATTGAATAGTGTCTATGTTGATGTTAAGGAACCAAATGTAATGTAAATAAAATCCAATAAATCCACTTCTATATACTAAGGGGACAAACTAGCCATCAGGCCAAATGAAAAAGACTAATATTACAACCTACACTGTTTATGCCATTTCAAAATAACCTACCATATCTTCTATTGTTCTCAATTACACTATTTTTATTTTCTATATCTTGAACTTTGTATTTCCTTTAGCTAAGAATCTTAATATTCTGTATTATGGCACAATTAATTATCCAAAAAATTCTATCACAACAAGCCTTGATTCAAAGAAAAAACCCTATTTTTTTTAAAGACCACCTCGTAATTAAGTCCAAGTTATTTCGTTTTATTTAATCATCTTGGTCTTTATTCCAGCTTAAAAGAACATCAGTCTCATGTAAATCTGTATGGGTGGTTTATTATTAAGGAGAATTTTACTGAGGTCGAGAGACAATGAACGCCAACTTGCAACAAAAGTAATTATCAGAAGTAGCCATTGTTTAACCCAAACTCAAATGATATGTATTGATGATACATTTAATGAGTATCAAGCCTCCAACAAATGATGCTTTTCTTCTTTAATTCTTGTACATATTTCCTATCATTTATCATTGACTAACATGTGTGAATTGAAACTGGTGATGTAAGTATGTAAAGTTGCATTACAAGGCCCAGAGTTGGTGCAAGATGTGTTTACTCCCGTCAGTGCTGCATGTACAGTTCTTTATAACATTACAGGTTTCAAACGTTAAATTACTATTCTAATGACAAAAAAACTTATAGAAAAACATGCCTGTAAATTATTATAGAGATAATTGTAAGGTGTGTTAATGTTACTTTAGGATGATGTGTGTTTAGTGGACATTGATAAAACTAAGACTAGGTAGAGAATGTATAGCCAAATATTACCATGTGAATTTAGTTCTTTGTTGTTCAAATCAATAGACAAGTTTGTACATATTTGATCAAATGCTCTATAGAACAAGTAGCCTGGTAGAGGAGATAGAGGGACTGAGGCAATACTTTAGTATACACCTAACTCTATTACGTTATCAACTAACAAAACTAGCACAATCTCATAAGTTCCCCGGACTGTGAACACAACCCAAACAATGATTATGAGTTTATAAAGATGTATTATTACAGAGATTGCATGGTAAAAGTGCTGCTTCATATGTCCCTAATCCTGTCAGTCAAATACCGAGATAGTTGAGTAGGAAGAACAAAAAGCACTTTCATAAAATTTTAACGCTTCAAAATCTGCTATATGGTAAAATGGACGTAACGATTAATTGGTAAATACACATAAAACAACAAAACACACGAACGTAACAGGATAATAAATAGGCAGGAGAGTAAGTTTAACAAAGGGGTACTTTTCTAGTTGTAATTAAACTAGCATGAATAGAAAAAAGCTCCAGTTTATAACAAGGTTGTGTGAATTAAGAGACACAATAAATGATACATTTGATTTCTCAATTAAATATACTTTAATTGCAGAACATATTTGTGTAAATTTATACGTGATGACCTCAAGCCAGGAAAAGAAAGAGAAGACGATGATTAGCCTGTTTTTGAAAATGCATAACATAAAACATTTTGAATAACCAGCAATGAGTAGCCGGACTTTAGCCCTACGTTATATTGGTGGATAATTTAGTGAGTTAGAGCATGTTGAGAGACAACAAGGACAAAACACTGATTCTATAAAACATGTACTGGCACTGAGTATATAATGTCCCTGGAGATAGTTCTACCATCTACAGTGGACTCTTGTCTGAACTTTACCCTTATACATAGCCTGGACATCTGTCTAAACCAACCAGTGCTTCCAGACAATCTGTATACCTCTCTAAACTCACAACCTTTCTCCACTGCACACTTATGTCAAGTTCCAAGGGTGTATGGTTCAGACAGAGTTCACTGTACCATGTTTCCTTCAAAACTATAGATAGCCCTCTACATTGATAGTTATAGCATGTATTTAATGGTGTACATGATTTGATGTTTAACCTAAGCTACATATGCTTTACATCATAAATTTACTTTTATATATTTCATATGTAACTAGCCTAAGTTTAAGACCATTTCAAGATTCTGGACTCACAACTGTGTTTGTATCAACTGTTTTATCTTATATCATTTACCTCCCTAACAACCTAACACTGGCAACACTTTTCACTATAGTCTGGAGGGTGGAGGGGGCAAGCTTAAGACCTACAGAACACCCCATCTCCAGTGGAAAAGTATATTAAAGTTTTGCATTTATCTTAGTTTTTGAAATTGTAAACACACATAATGGACAGAACTGTTACTTTGATACATCTTTGCTTAGAAAATATAAATATGAAGAACATTATTACCATTTACAGATAATGAAAGCATGGATTAAAATAAGAAATACTGTAAATGTATAAATAAATTTGAATAGCACTGAAACTGCTTGGAGTATTCTAATTCATTAAATAAAGTGTACACAGCAATACGAAACTATAAATATATAATGATTCACTGTATCATATAAAGGTTTTCCTCTGTTTGAACACACTAACATCATAAACTTCAAGTGTATAGTAATTCTGAGTTTAAGATCAGAACCCTAGCCTACGATTTGCCAAACATCAGACTTCCAAGTAGCAAGAAAACTGAATTAACACATAGCTGGCACAAAGCATCAGTATCGATCAAACTCTTGAAAAACAGCAAACCTCTCTGAACTGAACTCATCTAAAGGTTCTATTTGTTTTCTTTCTATTAATGAAACAAGTGAGATTTCTAAACAGGTTCAAAGGAGAACCATTTCAATGCAAAGTTCTATAAAATGTATTACTGTTTTTCAACTTTACCATTGTTTTATGTCAGCTTAAAACTTTCGAGTCTTGGTTGCTGGCATTAGACTAGATGTATTAGATCATAAAATGACATTATTTCAAATAGCCTGGCATATCACTGGGATGTAATTGTTACACACATAGATTCTTACCACAGACAAATACAATAGCATCGATGGGTATACACAGAAGTTTAAAGCCTAACTGTTATGTTGTGAATGTACTACTAGTAGAACTGCTATACATGGCTATAATTAAGGTTTACATATTAAGGGGTGTATTTGGCAACATGAGGGCTACAGTACATATGTACCACATCATAGTCTGTAAGGTATTTGGTAGAAAGGGTTCACTATTGCATCAACAATTTATATAATACCTAGCACATTTATTCCATTTCTTTCCATTCATAAATGATATACAGACAAGTAAAACTTCACTTAAAGACCACCCTCACAAACCATCCACCTCAAAGTCATTTTGACATTGATTTTATCAAGATTTTTACTAAAACTCTGCCTCAATTTAAGCTCTAGAGGTGGTAAGAATGAAAGGAGGAAACTTCATTGGAGGGTGGTCAAGTAAATGAGGTTTTATTGTAGCTGGAAAAGAAATCAAGCACATTCACTCTCCTGATATATTGACTAATCATGTGAAAACATTGTTATTACGGTAATAAATACAATATCAAAGGATTTCAGTCGCCGGAACAGTATCTTTCTCACACGCATAATACATAGCTTGTATAGTCATATTATATTCTAGCGCATACAAATCTATAGCACATGTATACTCTCTATTCCTACAGTCTACAGATGGACGTATTCATTTATGTAATGTCTGCAAACTTATAATTCAGATCTATGATAAACTACTATTTAAACCCCTCAAACATGTACACATATATAGTTACACGTCATAGTAATTTGCTTGTCTTATTTTTCTTTAGAATTGTTGCTGGTTAGCTAACTTCTGCACACCTTTCTATCATAGTTAGTGACATAGGTTCACATGAAAAGAAATCCATGTTAACTCCATGTGCCTTGAATCAGAATTGCTAGCATTATGTAAGTAAGAATTGTTAGTAACTTAATAGAGGGAATTAGAAATGTACACATCTGAAACTGCTGCTAGGTGATGTGTTAGTACATGATTGTGATATAATAAATCTCTTTAACCATTTGTAATAAACTTAGAACTAAACATGATTCAAAGTTACACAAGGCTTTCTCCTCACTATTATCTGAGCTGTCAATCCTTGGATCTGTTAGCAGTCACAGCAATAGAAAAACAACGAAACAATAAAAACATTCATCACACTTCTTTGGGTTAAATGATATTGTAATACAATGTTACATAACAACATGACATTATAGCATGTTGAGAAGATGAAATGATGTTTGTTTTTTTGCAATCACAATGATCATGTTTGACACTTTCTTCCCCAACAAGAACCTCTGTCTTTTTGTTCCAATCAAAGCCGTATCTTTCTGTCGCAGCTCATTCGTTTATCTCTGTCAGCTGCCTACAACTAGTTCACATGTAAACTCACTTGTTCGGAGCCAGGTAACTTCCAGTAGATTTTCACCTCTGGCACACGGTCTAATCCTGCAGTAAGACTTGTTCCAAGGGCAATAACTGTCGAAATCTTTGGGTGATCACGATCCTTGTGCCAACACAAGCTCTGTCCAGATACACCTTGGACGTAGATTTCTGGCACTATCGTTATTTACACAATGAGAATTTGAAGAACCTAGGAGTTTTTATTTTCTACACTTGCATCAAACAAACACTTTGGCTAATGCATCGGCCCCTGCACTTGCAATGTAAGGTTTCGACGGGTGAAATGCTACTGCATGTATTGATTCGTCAAACTTTTTCCTATGTGCAGTTATTTCTTGTACACATGTTTTACTATCTAAGTTCCAAAGTCTTATTGAACAGTCGTGACCTGTAAAACAAAAGATATTGTAAAACTTCTTGTAAATTCCGACAACATAATTTTAGAAATCTTCCAAAACCCAACTACATGGAGGAAAGTTAACTTGATAAACATTTCACAAGCAAACAAATGAAATTGTGACTTGTACCTACATGATATCTTTAAGGCAACTTACAATGATAGCAGTGAACCTTACCTTACTTTAATCGAGAAATGTTATTGTTTAAGTTACCCCTAAATATAAGAAATTACATGAGTTTGATAACATTTTCTAGTTATGAGTTTGATAAAAGTTTATTAAAACGAGCATTTATTTATTACTTATATCATTAGGTGGGTGTATAATAATGATATTACACTGGAAACAAGCAACGTCATGTGATACTTGACATGTTCTATCACGTTGTTTGCACTACTTTATACTTACTTCCTGACAACAAATATAACCCATTTGGATCAACTGCTAAACATGTGACTGCATCTAAATGAGCCACCATTGAATGGATCATTTTACCTGAAATGAAAGACAGTTTCCTTTACTATCTACGATAATAACAAATTGAAACATTCTGATATAATTTATCATACCCAAGCTCTTTGCTGTGTTCAATTAACGATCCAACCCTGATCCAAAATGTTAGATCATTGATCCAGAAAACATTGTTTATCGTATATATACTAGTACTAGTCAAAATAGAGCCAGAATTCAGGATCAACACAATGACTGATGTAATTATGTACAACAAATGGAACCCATTGTTTAAACTAGCATTACCAATAATTGAATAAACACCAAACAATGCTATAAACTATAGTTAAAACCTGCACTACTTTGGAAAAGTGCTAAAAGTAGGGATCTGTTCATAATGAGGCAAAATCACGAATAACAGTGTGAGCTCACACAAATAAATGATTCTCTATCAATGAAAATATATGTTTGAGAATCACTTTATTTATTTTTTGTGATCAACAATCATTTTCAGACTTTGTTCTTTTTTATGTACTTAACTGCTTAAACCTTGATAACTTTGAGTTTACAGACAGTTAGATGTTGCTTTACATTATCATTACACTGAGTTACAAAGTTAGGCAGTTACTTACCAGTATTTATATCAAAGAATCTTATATGTCTATCTTCATGTGCAGTAATTGTAACGGGTAAAGTCGGGTGATTCACCACACAGTTAATTTGATTATTAGCCCCGGAATCTGAAAATAAACCATCAGTATGTCCTAAAGTCTACACAACATCAATGAAAAAGTCATAATATTTCAATTACTTTGGTAAACGGTGGAATGCAGGTATAAACATGTACTTCTACATCTTTATCTATAATTTGAACATTTTTACATATACAGTTTAGTAAGTTTAAACAAGGATATCAGTTGAACCGATGGATGCTCCCCAAAATATCACAATTAAGAGGGGGGAAAAATTGTGCCATACAATGTTTAAATTCCATCAAAACAACAAAGTTATGGCCCTGCAACGAATTTACTTCAAGGTCTCACTGTGACCTTGAAGGTAGTGACCGGAATTTTGTGCGCGACACGTCGTCTTGTTATGACGATCATTTGTGCCAAACAATATTTTGATCCAAGCACAAACAACAAAGTTATGGCCCGGGAACGAATGCAGAACAGACAGACACTACGCCCCCATAAATGTTTTCGAGGAGCATAACAATGTAAATTAACCAATTTGTCAATTTCAAAATTATGTTATGTACATGTATATTGATTTGTAACTTCAGTGAAAAGATGCGGTGGTTGTTACCTGTATTTTGTTTAGTTTCTAGTGTGGTGACTTGTTTACTAGTTTCCAGATCAAACAAGTATGTATTGGCTGAGGTATAGGCTGCCACCATCTGTCCTGGATCACAACGCACAAAGTCTACTGATGTTGGCACTCCATCTTCTACAAATACACATTGTAGGAGTAACAGGACATGTGTGTGAGTCAATTGTTCACAAGAATCTAAGGCTATGAGCGCATAAGACTTTTTTCCCAGTCTTTCAAACTATAAATGGAGTTTCATATCAAATAATCTCAAGAAAAAGTCTCATTCATTCATAACTTAAACATTTATCCACAACCAATTATTCTAACTGTATATTAAGTCACGGCCCAGTTTTCAACAATACACTAGAGTGTGAATATACAAGATATCAATCATCCCACCAGAGTGTGAATATACAAGATATCAATCATCCCACCAGAGTGT
>ENA-OREC01001392-OREC01001392.1-marine-metagenome-genome-assembly--contig:-NODE-1392-length-12156-cov-12.490355_pt1 | contig 12156 bp, 8 predicted proteins | sample MGYA00248626_ERZ508543 | MGnify/ENA primary metagenome ERZ508543 (study PRJEB26211, sample SAMN05518279) | marine metagenome | isolation source: Puget Sound, Washington, USA | host: Bankia setacea... | reverse complement strand
GGGGGGGGGGGGGGCAAGCCTGACCCAATACCTCTCTCACAAACCTGCAATCCTAAAGCCGTCCTAGTTTATTTATCGAGTTGTGCAGTCACAGCTATGTAAATAACACACTAACAGATGTACTACGCGTATAGTTGTAAGCTGGGGGACATATGATACCAATGCATGTACAATAATATCTTTTGGTCGTTGTACTCGTAGAAGAAGCAGTTCTATCATCTAGAAAACAGTAGATAATGATCAAAACTGATGTTGTAATACTGTTGTATTTACTTAATGATGTTCGACAATGTTTTACCCATACCTGGTTTCGTTGTGTGTATTTAGATCGCCGTCACCTCTCAGAGACAGGAAGAAGGTTCCACTAAAGGCAAGCAGGATGACACAGAAAACGATACCAAACTGTATAAAGTCATAGGCCAAGATCCGAGACAAAATCTGGGCATACGCACCGGTCTGTCTGCAAAATATAAACAATTATAATCAGGGTGACTACGCTGTTGAGGGAGAACACTTAAATAGATGACATATAAACCAAAATGGAAACCAACTGATCGAGATGAATGTCTTCCATGTATATGTTCGAATACATCAATGTAACTAAATACTACATCGTAAATAAATAAATTGACGATCTGAATAAAATATGTTTACAGTGTCGTATACATATTAGCCATACAGCATGTGTTGATAAGCTTGTTGATGACATTTATCACACACAATGTTTCAATTCATTGTTCTTTAGCTTTACAAATGTTGTGTTCAGACCATCATTTTTAATCAGTAGATATTTCTTTTACAGATAAAGATCACAGGGCGAGTAGTTTTCAACTGTAGGCATTAATCAACGAATTATAAACTTGCTTATTCCAGTCGAGATGCTTCACAGACATTTAGATTCCGACTCTAGAACTAACTTACCATTCTCCAATATTAAGAACACTACAACATACCTGAATACTGCTGCAAATTTGAAGATTCTTATAGTCCAGAAGAGGTATCCAAAGGCAAAAACATGCCATTGAGAGTTGTTATCGGTGAACCGTAATGGAACAACAGCCATGAGCAACAGGGAAGAAGACAAATCAAACCAGTTAAATGTATCGTGAAAATACTCTAGTTTATGCCTGAAATGAGAGAAGTTGACGTTCTAAAGTATACGGCTGGTGAAAAGTACAGAAATACTATCTGAACTAGCTGAGGTATACCGTTTTCGTCAATGTTGTTTGCGTCTCTTTGTTTTGTGAATGTAGTCATCGATGTCGTTTGTTTCCTTCTATTTCATTATGTAAATAGTTGTTATTCTAGTTTACAGGCAAACGTTCTCAGAATGTCACACTTAAGTTGGGGAGCCTAAAGAAGATTTAACTAGTAATATTATACATGTGCATGCGTCTATGCTTTCAATGCTCAAATCACTGTGGGTATTTACGGCTGAATGACATTATCCATGGAAACTGAAATTTATTTGGTATGTGTTTTACTAACCGTCTGAGTTGATTCATTTCTGTGAGAAACGTGATAAAGGCCATGCAAAGGGAGACCACTTCAAACACAGCACGAGAAATTTGTAATGGATTGTCGTACTTGGTCGGATCTGGAGCGTTCACGGCGACAATGGCGGAGTAGGTGATGCTGAACAATGCCAGAATGTACTGGAATGTGTTGAGTCTGGGGGAAATGAAACACGCATGTGATACTAAATTAGTAAACGTATGGTAGTTGCTGAATTAATTCAATGACGCTTTAAACTTTTTCAATATCGAATGTTTTAAAAGGTATACATTGCTCGTCCAGCATTTATACTGCTTTATTATACGGCCAAATAAAGTATGTGTGCATGTGTGCATGTACTACTACTACTACTACTACTACTACTACTACTACTACTACTACTAGTGATTTGCCAAATGAAAAGACAACAAACACTATCAAACACAAATTACAGGTGAAAAAACAACCTATATATCTCAGACAGAATACATGGAATTTAAAATCTACGTTATAAAAGAACATGAGTCTCAAAGATCACATGTCACGAAATCAAGAACTTCAACACTTACTCGAACTTTCTCTTCGCATATTTTTTCCATTTTCGGCGTATCAGTAATCTCACCGTGTCGTGGTATACAATATTCTGAAGGTAAATGACGTATATCTAGAAAACTATCACGACACTTTAATGCCATATCACTTGTTTTACTTAATTTGCGTTAAGTTTCTTTTCTTATACAACGAAGAACTTATTTTGTATTTTCGTTACATCATTATATAGATATATATTTATGAATGAAGTTTAGCTTTACCTTGTTACCTTCTTTGGCGATCAACTGTAGTGGAGATTTAGATCTGGAATCGAATCCTTTGTCTTTAGGAGAACGGCCACTCTCGTCACATTCTAAAACATTATAGAACACCTTGACTCTGTCGAAGTCTTCCATCGTCTCTATCATACAATCTAACACTGACTGGATCGTTCTCTGCAATAACATAGGAGTAATTGATAAGGAAATGTTGAATTGCTTGAACATGGAGAACAAATCAAGACAAGTGTGCATTAGGGACAAGTGATTTATAGTAAGGACAGGTATTATTTATATTCTTGTCTTTTTTTTATTCCATTATGACCTAACAACCTCTAGTTTTCTGAAGAAGGTGTCGGTCATATATGGTCACCGAGTTCTTAAAGAGGAGCAGCAGAAGGAGGAAGATGATGCATGATGTACGATGATGATGTGACAATTTGTCCTATGTTTGAGAAAATATTTATTTTCATTATTTGTATTATTATGTCTGCATCTACATTATTCTTTTATTCACTTTTATTATCATTCGGCTCATTATTGTTATAATTATATCGTTAGTGTACATGCTATAAAATAAATATTGAAAAAATAATAACTTCCCAACGTTTTAGCATACAGAGTCAAAGATCCCCAACATAGTTATGTAAAAACTGTTAGACATGATTATAACATGTCATAAATCAAATGCTCCTAGCTGTTAGTGGCAATGATATTCAACATTCAACACCTAAACAATTACATATACATTTATCTATCATAATGAGTGTTGTATGCACCATTCTAGTGTGGGGACGTTTTTACTCGCTACTGGGAATGTTTTGAACAAAGTGGAGATGGTTTGAACAAAGTGGGGTCGTTTTTACTTTGGGGACGTTTTGACTGTAAATCGTAAGGACATACGATACGTCATCCATATGAAAAGTCTACGTAAACACATACATACTAACCAAAACGAATCGTTGATGAAATAAAGGCGAGATATAGAAAGGATAAAAACTACATAAATCATATGTAATTATGCGTAAAGACAGCCACGCACCTACACAAATACACAGTAACCAAAACAAAGATATAGGAATACATGTAATGCTGATCAAACAAACTAACTTACCTGCATTGTCATACGTAACAGTTCGTGAAAGGAAAATTCAGCATCTTTGTTGCCGTCAGATATAAACAAGCGTCTTACTCTAAAGAAGCAAAACATAAGAGCATTAAGAATGTGTGACTGTAAATAAGACGGAAAAGAATAACCATGTGCCTGCAGTTTGACTATTGACGTTCATGACAATTACTATAAAATAACATACACTACACAATGATAAAACAATATACATGTATAACAACATTGACAACACGCTTACATGTCTTCTACACCTACTAATTTACTTACTTACTTAGTCCTCTTCGTCCCGTCCCGAACATAAGGCCTTAACTACAGTTTTTGGTTACTGTAATTTGTGCTCGGCCTCGTCCCAAGAGATTCCACATGTGCGAAGTTCAGTGTCTAGGATTCTTCTAAAAGTCGTGGTTGGACGGCCTCGCCTGCGCTTCCCTTGGGGGTTCCAGTCCAGTGCCTGTCTTGCCTGTCAGTGCCCATCGCCATTTCCGCTCCTTGACGGCATCTGGAATTGGTCTTTGTTGCGTTTGGTGTCAGCCATCTAATACGGAGGATTTGTCGTAGGCACTTGTTCACAAAAAGCTTGAGTCTAGTGCTTTGGCGTGCTTCCATGTCTCTGAACCGTATAACAGAACATACTTCACATTGTGTTGAAGATGGTCAGCTGGTTTTGATGATAATGTTCCTGTTGTTCCAGGCTGGCGTCAGAGTGACAAATACGTGTGGAGCCTTTCCAATCCTGGATTTGATGTCCTCCTCAGTGCCTCCTATCTTGCTGATAAGGCTTCCTAGGTAAGTGAAGCTCTCAACATCTTTTATGTGTTGTTCCGCCATTTGGATGGGTGTGTTTGTAGCTGTGTTGACCCTCATGTACTATGTTTTCTGGGTATTTATTTCAAGTCATGTTTGTAATGCAACTGTGCTCAGCCGATGCGATTTATTTCTCTTGCACTGGCGTAGCTACGTGTAGGCATTGTACAACTTTTTCTTAAAAGTCAAAAATATTTTTTATCAAAAAATGCATTAAAAAGTGAAGGCCAATGGAGGTGAGGGTTGAGCACCCACAAGTCTTGACATAAAAGTTCCAAATCGTTTCAACTATCGTCAGGCGTCAGAGTGCACCATTTAACGTCCTTGTTTTCAAAGTTTTCTCTACAGTTCCAAATCTTTTCCAATAACGTCAGAATGCATGTTTTAGATAAATTGTTTTCAATTTCTTTTCTCTGCAGTTCCAAATCGTTTCAAACATTGTCAGAATGCATTCTTTAGAGATATTGTTTTCAAAAAGGTTTTCGCAGTTCCAAATCGTTTCAAACATTGTCAGAATGCATGTTTAAGAGACATTGTTTTAAAACTTGCTTTATAGTTCCAAATCGTTTCAAATACCGTCAGAGTGCAAGCTTTAGAGACATTATTTTCAAAATGTTCTCTGCAGTTCCAAATACTTTCAAATATCATCAACATGCATACTTTAGAGACATTGCCCCTGGTAGCTATACATCAAGTACTTCTGATTTGATCATTTGGTAATTGTGTTTTGATGTAAGATCATTGTTTTAAACAAGCCAGAACGTGGTGATGTTCAGTAACGCAAAATGGTGGTCATGTTTATGCCTTATTGTTGCACCTTTTTTCGTTTTTCCACGACCCCCGTCACCCAACGGGCCAACACCATTTAAATTGTCTAGCTATGCCAGTGTCTTGTATGTGGGACGGTAGTCCAATGTCGTCTGCAAAGTCCAAGTCCTCCAGCGTCTTAACAAAGTCCATTATAAACCTCTGAGTTGGTCCATGGTTTGATCATCCAGTCGACGACCAGCGAAAAGATCATCGGTCAGAGCAACAAGCCTGTCTAAGTCCAGTGGTAACAGTAAAAGGGGATGACAGGTAGATGTTATGAATCACCTGACAGGTCATACCATCATACAAACCGCGAATGATACTAACAATCTTCAGGGGATCCCATAGTGCCTCATTATATCGATCATGTCGAAGGCTTTCTTGAAATCAATGAAATTGATGTACACTGGTGATTGCCACTCCAATGATTGTTCCAGTATGATGCTCAATGTTGCTATCTGGTCATTACAGGACCTGCCAGCTCTGAAACCTGCTTGTTCGTCTCTCAATGTGTTGTTTACTGCTGCTTTCAGTCTCGCTAGTAGTATTCTAGTCAGGACTTTGCTGGGTCTTGACAGAAGTTGGATGCCTCTCCAATTATGGCAGTCTTCCAAGTCTCCTTTCTTAGGAAGCTTGACTATATGACCTGTCTTCCACTCTGTAGGGATTTCTTCTTTCTCCCAGATGTCCTGGAGCAGTTCCTGTATCATCCGTGCTTATGTTGCCGTGTCTGCCTTGAGGGCCTCAGGGGGAATGTTGTCTGGTCCGGAAGCTTTTCCTACACTACTACACTAACCCAAAATGAAAACATTACACTTTTATAATAGGATTCACTATGCATGAGAAAAAACACCTGTACCTCCCAATTGTGTAATTCAATCTTTTGTAGAAGTGTTAAACTTTCACCAGTTTGGGAGTAAGTTTATAAAAAAATCCAACAAAAATCAAAGGATCTTTATGATTTAAAGTCATGAATTCCCCAATATATTCAATACAAAGGGAGGTAATTAATGAATGTGAATGTTTAAAGTCTCAAATCAAGCTTTTGCATTGTGTGTTTCATAAAACGTTGTAGTTGTTTTTTAGTTTTGACATAAGTTTCTCTCAAATGACAGCAAAAAAAACATTTGTTTCGTACAATCAGTTCGGTTTTTTATAAATTGTCTGTTTTCAATGTGAGTTATCTCCCTGTTATGCATGATAAATGACAATGAATATTTTGTTAGCTATTTGTATTATAAAAGTGTCAAGTTTTCATCTAGGTTTAGTATAGTATGGTTTGGGATATATAGATGTTCCCGCTACCATATATGCTCGCGGTGTACACAATGTACGCTAATAGAATCTTATATTTTACTTTATACGAGTACTCACACATTGTTTGGCATATACGCTAATAAAATAGCACACATCTCGTCGTTTTTCTTCTCCATTGCCATTTTAAGTGGTAGCGTCCCTTTATGGTCCCTGCAATGCGGTCGGGCATCGTTTTCTAGCAATTTTACCACAACCCCTGAAACAGACGAACATGTGATGTGGTTGTATTAAAACGTAGGTAAACGAGGGGAACAGGTGTTTTACCTGTTGATGACTTATTGTGTTAACTCAGAACTATAGATATATTTTACTCATTTGAGAGAAAATATTTCTTGAAACCCAGGGCCAAACTCCACACAGAGTTACTTCCCATTATATATTATCTATTCTGCTTGTTATGTTAGACTATTGCGTAGGAGATTGACAGAGGACATGACCTTATACCATGTATTGTGTACAAGAAATGTTTGTGGGACTAAGGGTTCAACTTATGGTAACCACTACGCACGTGCTCGTCAATGATATCTAGATAAACAAAAAACGTTTTATTATCGATATTTTTTAAAAGTGTTACTGACCTTTGAGATTTCTCTCCACAGCAAAGTGTAGCGGTGTTCTGTTGTCTGCATTATGGGTTGAAGTATTTGCACCTCGATGTATCAAAGTGTTCACAAGCACTTGTATCTAGGGGAAAGAATAAACAGTCAGTCCTAATCTTGTCACGTTATTCACCGTTCAATCTGTTAACACTTGGATGTTACATAAACTGGCTTCTAAAGATATAAGCTGAAGGTATGTACACACGTTTTACAAAAGACATACCCCAGTATAGCACTGAAAAGAACATAGTGCTAAATTAGATATTCACGTCTCCGGAACAAACTTTTATTTTTTGTTGTGTTTACTTTTGACTCCATTTTGACCTTTGAGACGATGTACAGCAAGGCCTCGTCGACACTTCCGGTCAGCTTCACTATAAGGTCGGAGAACACTTCCGTTTCCGCCTCTTGGCGTCCAATAAGCAATGTGCTCGACTTTTTTGCAACCTGTAAACAAATGAAGGTATATCACTAACTATACTGAACCAAAATGAAAACTTATAACACTTTTATAATACAAATAGCTAACACAATATTAAATCAATGTATTTCACTCTGCCTCTATAAAATAGGACACATAACAAAGGCAATAAAATGCCTTATAATTAAAGTCATTTATCATGCATAACGGGGAGATAACTCATATAGTGAAACAGACAGTTTATCAAAAACTTGATTGTAAAGACCAAATGGTGTGTTTGTGTTGCTGTCATTTGAGAGAAACCTATGTCCAAATTATTTTTTGGATTTCGTTTTTTTAAACTTACTCTCCAGCTGATAAATCTTAACATCCCTATAAATGATTGAATTTCACTTCCTACATTGGGAGGTACTGTTGTTTTTTCCCATGCATAGTAAATCCCATTAAAAAGTGCAAAGTTTTCGTTTTTGGTGAGTATAGTAACACTGTACTGTCGAATAGCCTAATAATAAAACTTTTGTGAATTGGAAGGATCAATGAATTGGCTTTCATAATTCAGCCTCTGACTTATGTAGATAAAGGTATAATTTACGCGCAAAACATGCATTCAAAGGTTAATAAGCGGTTCTCCGGGGTGGAGTTAATACGTTGGAGTTAAACCAATACAGAGCTGTTGAAAGGACAACGTAGGCTGAATATACAGCTTTTTTTTAAATTTAATAAAAGTGACCAACCTTTTTTAGAAAGTCATCTGAGGTGCAGGTCTGCCCAAGCTCGGCGGCCAGTGTTCCCTCAGACGATGACGATATAAGACGAGCTCCATAGCCTATAAAGCAAGTTATCCCAAAACAAATCGCTACAGCTTTGGTATAGTTCAATCAATTTCACAGCAAATTCGACACAATCCGTTAGCCAATCACAACTGTGGTATGGATATGGAATGTAAGTCGGAGTAAAGTACATTGTTATGCTGCAATAGCCAGGGTCGCTGGAATATATTTAAATTAATATCAAAACACGTTGTTTCTTAGCATACTTGAAATGTATCAATATCAGTCTGTTTATCATTTTCAAACTGATAATCACTGCTCGAACATTTCAGAATCCAGTTTACCAATCTCGTTGTCCTCAATTGAATGGTTTCGACGCTATTTGATTATACGAAAGGGGAAGGTTTTCATAAATGAGTGAGGAGAAGTAATTATTGACAAAACCATATCTGTATGTTGGAACTGGAATACTGAGTGGGTGGAGTAAATAGGTGAAGGTAGGTGTAGGAATGGTATAGTTGGTACTAGAGAAAGAGTAATGACATTACAAATAAAGAATGATAATTCAATAAAAGTGTGTTAGTTACCGAGGTTCAGAAATCTGCGTAAGTACATAGATCCAAATGTGCTACAATGAAAGCGATACATGCTAACGCTCCTGTTTGAGTGTATATCATCTGGCAGTATTGATCAAAGCAGGCGATGCTTGGCCAATCACCATGGTGACCAAAACGACACCATCAGCACGTTGTATAGATCCTCATTTTCCATAAGAAAAGATGCTATAGTGAAATGATAGGTTTCTATAAACGTATTTTTTAAGATGATTGTATTGCTATAATGACTTTCTTTAACAGTATGCCAACGTGTATACAAAAGTACATCGACGCCAAGTTGTTGTATAATAGGAATCAGAGATTGATGTTTAACATACTTGTAAAGCGTAGTGACTCTGTTCTGTGCAGTTAACATACTTGTAAAGCGTAGTGATTCTGTTGTGTGCCTTTAACATACTTGTAAAGCGTAGTGATTCTGTTCTGTGCATTTAAATATATTAACCGAAACACAAACAAGTCTTTGATATGTATACGGATAAAAATAAATCCACTTATCATGGAGCGTTTTTTTCTCAACTAATAGCTACGTGGCTAAATAAATAGTATTGCATAGCTCGACCAGATGCACTTTAGGTATTGTAATTCACCAATTCAATGTTTAAAACCATTAGAGTGTGGGGAGGGGGGTATAAATACCGTTTATATGACCGCAAACTAATGCCACATTGCATTCGGTTTATATAGTGTTTGATTGAATCTATTGTGTGTGCCGTTTAATTGTTCAGTTTCATCTACTAATAATAGGAACAATCGTACCTATATCGCACACCTGAGTACCAATATATATATACAATACAATACAAAACTTTATTTCACTCAAATCACATAAAGCACTTGTTAAAACACTACAATTTCGGACAATTTAATGCCAGTTTTCTAAACCTAAAGATCCTATTGTGTTGAGTACCCAACTCGAACGTTGAACAGGTGTTAACTATTTCATCAACAATGTGGTATGGAGAGTATAAACAATGTCAAGTAACGAATAATGGATAATAACTCTAGTGTCCAGTTACATTGTTGTCATATAAAGTGGGACATAATAACTTAACTTACTGATGGTTAAGACAATATGTGTACATGCAGTTGTCAGTGTGTAAACATGGAGAAATGAAGTTTCTGTACATTCGTAAAAGTCAACGGCAAAACAATCTGAGTTTGATGGTTCCATATTGATCATTACTGAAAAGGCCGGGCCGAGATCTTCTGGTCTTTTACAGTTTTACTAATTTAGTACATTGTTGTAATATTAGTGTCTGCAATGGACAACAGTATTGTCCGTCCCAAACAACAGAATGTACATGAACACCACTATACGTACACTTCAAGTAAACATATAATCCAATATACCAATAGTCACTCTATTAGTAAAGGAACCGTAGAAACAGAATTGAGAAGAGGGTCCGCCTTGGAACAGACACTTACCCAAAGGCCGATGTCTAATAAACGGTGGCGGTGTTAACCGGTTTGTGGTACACCAATTCGTATTTACACTTCAATCATTTGTCAAGAGACAAAATGGTGTATAAACAAACAGGTCTATCTCTAACAATCTGTATGCAATGACCCAGATGCCATTCGAATTCGAAACAAAGTCCGATAAATACAAAGAGTGGCGTTAATCATCCATTATGTTTTGTATATATATATATTTTCCTTCGGTAACATATTTGAATAACGGTGGTCAAGGAGTTCAGCACTGTGATTTAGGTAAAGTCCTATGTTGTTATACAACTGTGAGGGCTAACGTGCTAACAAACTAGGAGGTGTGTAGGCTGGACGGATGGGCGGTCGCCAGGGACACCTAAAGCCCTCCATGAGCATGCATTATTTACTGCTCAGATTAAAGAAAGTTGAGAACAAGCATTATGTTTTATAGTGTTTAATTGTGAACACTTTACCTGGTGCACTGCGTCTGAGCAGGTCCTCATTAGATTCCGGTCGGCGCTGCCTGTTTCTGCGCGTGTATACTCCCTTGATCCTTTTTTTCTTCATTACCCTGGGTGTTTCCCCTTGATTTGTCCTTTGTAGCAAACACTATACTAATTATGTGCTAAATGGCCTGTAATATAATTCAGTAACAGATCTAAAATGTAAATTTGTATACGAATGACAAGTAGACTATAAATACAGCTGTAATGTTGACTATGAGTATGACTGCCGTAAAGTAGACTATGAGTATGACTGCCGTAAAGTTGACTATGAGCATGACTGCCGTAAAGTAGACTATAAGTATGAATGTCGTAAAGTTGACTATGAGTATGACTGCCGTAAAGTTGACTGAGCATGACTGCCGTAAAGTTGACTATGAGTATGACTGCCGTAAAGTAGACTATGAGTATGACTGCCGTAAAGTAGACTTTGAGTATGACAGCCGTAAAGTTGACTATGAGTATGACTGTCGTAAAGTAGACTATGAGTATGACTGCCGTAAAGTAGACTATGAGTATGACTGCCGTAAAGTAGACTATGAGTATGACTGCCGTACAGTTGACTATGAGTATGACTGCCGTAAAGTTGACTATGAGTATGACTGCCGTATAGTAGACTATGAGTATGACTGCCGTAAAGTTGACTATGAGTATGAATGTCGTAAAGTAGACTATGAGTATGACTGCCGTAAAGTAGACTATGAGTATGACTGCGGTAAAGTAGACTATGAGTATGACTGTCGTACAGTTGACTATGAGTATGACTGCCGTAAAGTTGACTATGAGTATAACTGCCGTAAAGTAGACTATGAGTATGACTGCCGTAAAGTAGACTATGAGTATGACTGCCGTACAGTTGACTATGAGTATGACTGCCGTAAAGTAGACTATGAGTATGACTGTCGTAAAGTTGACTATGAGTATGACTGCCGTAAAGTAGACTATGAGTATGACTGCCGTAAAGTTGACTATGAGTATGACTCCCGTAAAGTTGACTATGAGTATGACTGCCGTAAAGTTGACTATGAGTATGAATGTCGTAAAGTTTACCATGAGTATGAATGCCGTAATGTTGACTATCAAAATGACTGCCGTAAAGTAGACTATGAGTATGAATGTCGTAAAGTTGACTATGAGTATGACTGCCGTACAGTAGACTATGAGTATGACTGCAGTAAAGTTGACTATGAATATGAATGCCGTAATGTTGACTATAAGTATGACTGCCGTAAAGTAGACTATGAGTATGACTGCCGTACAGTAGACTATGAGTATGACTGCCGTAAAGTTGACTATGAGTATGACTGCCGTACAGTAGACTATGAGTATGACTGCAGTAAAGTTGACTATGAGTATGAATGCTGTAATGTTGACTATAAGTATGACTGCCGTAAAGTAGACTATGAGTATGACTGCCGTAAAGTAGACTATGAGTATGACTGCCGTAAAGTAGAC
>ENA-OREC01001391-OREC01001391.1-marine-metagenome-genome-assembly--contig:-NODE-1391-length-12158-cov-12.863670_pt1 | contig 12158 bp, 5 predicted proteins | sample MGYA00248626_ERZ508543 | MGnify/ENA primary metagenome ERZ508543 (study PRJEB26211, sample SAMN05518279) | marine metagenome | isolation source: Puget Sound, Washington, USA | host: Bankia setacea... | reverse complement strand
GTTGTTTTTGCATGACGGTGTATTTGTAGAGTGCGTTGTGCATTGAGCAGGACGGATAAGGCCTTTTTAATGGCACTCATTGTTAATTTAATATCAATGTTTCCATTGCAGTAAATTATTCAAAAGATCAAATTGAGCAATTACTTCATTGAACATTTAAAACTCAAGATACGAATTCATCGATAATCAATATAAAGTGGTTATAAAATAAGGGGAATGATATATATATATATACATAGACATATATAGACTCTTTGGTTGCAGAGTACACAGACAGAAACTGAATGTTGCTAGTGACAAACAAAAACAGAAGAAAAAAACGAAAACAGTATTTGACAACACGTGGTTGGCATGGACATCCGTCTATCACACATTTATAAATAATAATCACGATATGCTCTTACTAACTCTCAGTATAAAGATATATTATTTCTTGATACAATTTGTATAATCTCTTAAATTATAGCTCAGCATATCGCTATTAGATACATAAATTTGTTACATGGAATCTTTCTTTTTGTTTTACCAGGCGCGAAATATTTAAGAGGAATATTATCTGTGAACCTCTATTCATTAGATAGGTTTTGGTGTTGTCTTACAAGGAGCTTTCTGGCTTTTATACAATATTAAATTTCAAACAGACGAGGCTGGGCAGATATAACTGGGATATGGGGTGTAACTTTTATTTCCACCTAGTCTTAGAAGAAAGGAGCTGAGTTTTGTGTTGCTGTGTTCTAACTTGTGGTGTTGAATACTTTAATTTTGATTGTACATGACAGGTTTATTTCAGTTTTAATTTACCACCTAATGCCTGTTGTGTAATAAAGATTTTTGAGTGGTTTGGTTCGAGTACAGAAGCTGATTTCTAAGATTACACCAACCTTAGAAATCTATGTGAATATAACCACAATAAAAATGAAAAATCTTACTCACACACTTGAAATTGTGGTAAATATCAATGTTTTCTTGCTTGTTTTAATTGTGAAATATCCCCCACTATGTATGTCTATAGGTTGAATGGATTCATCACAATAACATATTTTCTAAAACATTTTAAATATACAACCGTCAATTTTTAATATAGTAAATATTCGGATATTTGTTTTAATGTTTTTTCAATATACAGAAAACCTCCATACACCACGAAAAACCATCTGTCCAACCACAAAAAAATACGGAAGGTTTTAAACTGTTTGAGAATAAAGGTGAAAATCAACAGATAACACTGGTACAAACAAGGCAATCTTAAAAGATCAAACAAAGACTATCTGTGTGTACAAGCGCTGTAGAATGACCCTAGTTTGAAGCGGGTACTTTACCGTGGACGTTTTATTGCAAATTCTTTCCCTATTTTTCTCATGTGCTCGTTATCCCGTAAAATCTGGATTCAAAGACATAAAAAGGTAGTTTTACAGAACAAGTTTTGTAATAACAGTGCATCCCGCTCGTCATAACACCGGCATAAAAGTTACACCTTTTGTAGGAGAGTTTTACATCGGCATGATACAAATAGTGCATGTTTAACGCCGGTGTAGAATTACACTAAGGCGACAGTTAAAATGTAAACACAGGTTCGTTTCAACTATTATTAATTTTCATAGAGAAAGAAATCGGAAATATTATACAATATTAGGATGTTTAACCTGTCAGTTATATAAAGGATGATGTGACATGATGGTGTTTGAAATAACAAAACAATTACAGGTGAAATAGACAGCTGGATATATGTACGAGGTAATATGGTAAGGCTACGGCAGTATTTTGTTTTTCAACATCATTGTCAAAAGTATTTTTTTCATCCTATCAAGTGTGTACATTTTATGAAGACATATATATTAAAAGCTCATTTCGTTATACATGATATAACAAATATGATGGAAATTACATATGCGCTCGTATAGAGATAGTTTAAGTATGTAGAATTTTATATATTAGTCGTAACGTTTGTGATTTAGTTGTACATGTTCTTACGAAAAAAAGGTGTTTTCATAAAGATTGTATGCCTGAAAAAACAAGTGAATATACAGCCGGTATTTGCTATAGTGACTTACCTACAATAGACATCCACGGGTAAAACGAAGGCGGTGGTCCATCGGCATCGCCCGCCGGGAGTACAGGCGCACACCCAGGACTCACGGGCTCATTTTTGTTACTACCCACTGGCAATCCATCTATATTTTCTCTAAATCGTAAATTTGAATAATTCGTTCCAACGTTCATATTCGGGTAGAAAGTCGGGCGTTGTAGCCCCATCCTCAGGTCGTGATTGCGTTGTTGCAAGGCTTCCATCCGACATTGTTCAGCCTGGTAAGAGTTCATGTAATATCTAGATGACCGGTAGTCCGCCCCCGACGGACATATGTCGGGTATATTTAAAAAATGATCCATGTAACCTGTATTCTCCGCTGTATGAATGTCATGTTCTGTTCGCGTTGCACTACCATGCCTTAAAGGTAAATAAGAACTCATTTCTTGCGCAACTAAATATCTGTTATCCCGATCAACACTGTTTATGGATGGTGAAACCATCTATCTAATGAAAAAATATTAAAGAGTAGAAAATCATTGAGTTTGCTGAAAGACCTGCAGTCAAAGCCGAAGATAAATGTGCACATTTTCTCTACATCCAATCAGAGTTACGAGAAGTTTGACCTCCCATGACCCCGCGACGCATGAACACTCAGGATCGATTCTTCCGCCAGAGAAAATATTCCCTCCTATTTCGCTGTTGCGTGGATACACTCAAACGCTACAAGTTTTGTGTAGCGTATTCGGTGATAATATAAACAAATGATTACAAATATTTTTAATTTAGGTATACTGCTGCGGATCACTTTACTTTGAAGCTAGCCCGTTGTAATAGGCAATGAAAGCGTTCAAATACAGGGTCATCTGCGCACGCCGTAAATCCGTACTTCAAAGAGTTTATCTGACATCGAACTCATTATTTACCAATTTTTCAAACTGTATACCTTACAATATGGTCTGGGTACATATACTGGGAATTTACGTTTACTGTATGGAATTAATGTTTATCAACACTACAAATGCGGTCCTACGGCCAACACTTATCCTCTTCCGTGTAGCCGTACTCACCACATCTATTTTTTGTTTCAAGGTTCTATTTAAATGTTTGTTTCTAATTGACCTGCGTTTACTAAGCGAATGGAGAAATGAAGTGTTTATGAGTTTCGGAACACCTAGCGGTTCAGGTGAATTACTGTAATTGTTTGCGTGAGAAAAGATTGTTTAAATCCGTAATCCTGATGTCAATGCATTGCTGTCATGCAAATGGCCCAGGTCATTTTTTGCCACGTTTAAAGGTATGAAGATGTGGGTTTATCACGATATTAAGACGAGTTAACTTTGTTCAATTGAATATTTAAAGTAATTATCGGTTCATGGATCAATAATTGGGTATCATTTAATTAAATTTGCTTTATTTTAGACTATTCATAGACATTTTACTAAATACATAGTGTTACGTTGAAGAGTGACATATAAACAATTAAAATGTATTAACAATGATATAGCAGTATATCTATTCTACAAGATAAAACGATGACTTTCATTAACTGGATTATTTATCGCACCAGTAGTCTGTCAAAGTCAAGGCGTTTGTATTTCAGTTTTATAATCGATGGAACATGTCTTTGTTTATTTCATTATTTTTGATGAAAAACGTTTAGCATAGTTGTGTGGTGCACTTTTAAGGGTTTTAACTGAACGTTCGACACATGGTTTATTTCCATAATTTGCCTTTAATCGTGGTAATTATTGTCCATTCCAGTAAAATCATTAGCATACCAAAGTCGTAAAACAGTGGACGTTAAGATCTGTGTTAAGAGATGGATTGTCGCTTCTGAACGTTAGGAAAACCACCGCATACCTGGGTACTCTATAAACTTGAGTTCATGAATCTCTTCTATGACAATTTTATAGGTCCTGTCGTTTATTTTAAATTAGCTACTGAATGTGTAGACTGTTTACTGTTTCCGTTACGCTGATATCGTAGATTTTATTTTAACTCTAAATATGCCACGGAAACAAAGCTGTTCTCGCTTTTGTATTAAATTTCGGTGATTTTCGGTCAATTGACTTCCCGAGGGTGGCAATTTTACCGCTATAGAATACTGTATTTTATTCCGCTCGTTGTTTCAATAAAACAAGAGTTAAAAGCAGGGAAGGTAATATTTCTATAATTATGAGACGGTTGAGACGTTTTATGTCCTTTTCTACTGAGGTCATCCGAACAAATATTTGTGGGGCCATAAAATTCCCTTCTCAGTAGATATAAAGTTTAGACTCGGGCACCTGCTTTTAGTTGCATGGAATTATCTCGAATAGAAACGCTGGTTAGTGGGAAACATGGATTAAACAAGTTGTCTATCTGCATCTGTGTTTGTGTACGAAATCTCGACATTGTGTGTAGTGATTACTGATGCGTGGTAAACACAAGTATGCGGATACAAAAATTGACACAAATCTATTTTCAAAATGGCTTCTTTTTTGGAGTAGTCTGTCGCTGTGAAATGTAAACACACCCTGTTATATGTCTTAATTTTAACGAGTGTGTAAGTGACCTACATTGGATTAATTTGGATGACTCTATGGACAAACGTGCGAACATCTCGTCAGAAATGTTAACACTATAACCTTCGCGTGAAAAATGGGCTACCGATAGATGTACACGCAGGATTGTTTTCTTGTTTTATATTTTCTTATTATTTTTTATGTGTTTTCACGGCCGTATCTGACGGTTTCGCGGAATTAAGTTTGCACTTTCAGCGTCAATGGCTGTCTCATGTATGGCTCAAACCCCAATTATGAACAATGACCGAGCGCTTTAATATCTTTTCTAATTTAATGCCACGGAAAGGTAGAAGTCAATGAATAAATTGTCATATCACCCGATGAAAAGTTTATCTGTGTGTGTTTTATTTTGACGGATGATAGTTTACGAGCCTTATCGCATCGTTATTGATAACTAATTTAATGAAGGATTTTTAGGACCGGAACATTTATACATCAGGGGAAAGCGTTATTGCATCACAGAACAAAATCAAAGAGAATATCTGATCCACATTCAATCAAATAGCCCGTATTTAAAACCTATCAATTTATCCACGGAGCACGTGTATTAAGATACTGTATCTTGCTCGGTAAATGTTTCTTCATTGTTTACTAACGTGAGGATAAACACTCTCAATCACGAGTTACAACTTAAAACATCGTAATTGTGTTTTGCAAGCATAATCTAAAATATAATACACACTTTATTTTTAAAAGAAAAACAAACCAAACATGAACAAGAAGAGGTAAATTGTACTCATCAACTAGGACAAAATGTATTTAAAAATTGCAAGCCCATTTTTTTTAAAGCAATAATACTTTTTGATTGACATTACACATTCAGAGATTTCTATAAATATCTTACTGAAGGCTTATACTTATTTACGTTCTATAAATAGACATGCTTTTATTAAGGTTTTATGTAAACGATATATTTGTTTATGTCTCCTGATAGCCAATAAATAAGTCACTTCAAAGGAAGCTTAACTCCAAATATGTTAAAATAACTCGAATGTTGTAGACGGAAGGTATAACCGAAAAAAACACAACAGAAGACCGTAATAACATTATATTGTGTTTTGTGTTGTGTGTAGTTTTATTGTGTGTATTTTATTTGTGTAAATCAATCATGTGTGTATATGTTTTTTCTAGAAAGGTACTGTTTCGCTTATTGTTTACTTTCTTATCACCTTATTATAAGTGACACACATGGGAGGCAGTAAACATTGCGAAGGTTAAATAAAACGAAAATATAGCAAGATATATTTATATCAACTACTCCATAGAATATTGCATAGCCTAAATCTCAGAAATATTTTAACCAATATAATACAAATATTGTGTGTATCAAAATTAATTTTTTAAACACACATTTGATTTTTTTATTGTTAAAAATAATATTTTCACACAAATGCGGAAAGTCTAAATCCACTATAAATATGCTTCCTAACAGAAAATAGTATATATAATATTATTTCATTGTTTCATGATTAACAAAAACATATTCGAATGGATTCTATTTTCTATATCTGACACCTTGTACAGCTAATATTTATGTGTACACAGATAATAACGGTGTGTAAATAACAGTGAAATATTTCACTGTTCACACATTTGTTTCTTTATGAGATAAAAACTGTGTGGTCAAAGTTAGGCGCATACAAGAATGGTGTCTTTGTTTATATTACAGATCGTCTGGATACCATTTCTATTTCATAGCAACGGGCTGGTGATATTGCTGAAGGTTGTAAATATTTAAATGTGTGTAGTTGGTGGTGTTAAAATCTTGGTTTATTGACACATATACAGGTTTGGTATTTTTTTGTTTAGGAAATTATTCAACCACCATACTAAATATAATTGAATGTTAAAAAAGTTTCAGCCTAAACATTGTCGTTACATTGATACCGCGTCAATAGTAATACATTTTATATGCATGAAATTGTTTGTGTTTACAAGTGAATAAAGAAAACAGAGAAGAGCCGTAACTAAGTTAAATAACTTGTGGTTCGACCCTTTTGCTATGTATATATATGCATGTATGTTTATACTGATGTGATTCTTTAACAGCAATAAAATAAGTTTAAACTAATAAAGAAAACAAAAGTGAAAACATAATTATCCCTATTAAATATAAACATATAAACAGACTATGGACGAATATACTCTCCATTTCTGAGACACACGTTGACCTGTTAGGTTTAAATCACAAACAAGTGTCAGTAAGAAGAAGTTTGACGTCTGAAAAGTTATTTGTCATTTTTCAAAGCCTGCATTACAAGTCGTATAACAGTGTAACCTTTTTTTCCATTCTTTATTAACGTTCCCTATAAAGTGTGAAATATTTAGCCTGTATTCTCAGTCATGTGTGAGGTCTGTGTTAGCGTCTAATGTTTTCAGTGATAAATGTGTTTTCCTCCCCGCAATAATCAGTTTGAAAGTTTCAACATGTCTGCAAAGGAGGCGTAAAAATGGCCTGTACAATCGGGTTGAAAAATGTGTATTTAAACGCGATAATTTAGGAATTATTAATGCGAATTTACTCTGCGCCAAAATATCTGCGATTTCAGTTTAGAAAAGATGATTTGCTTTGATAGCTAAAATATATATTTGAATATTTAGGGCGCACGCTGAAAATACTGTTATTGTTTAATGTTTTTTACGGGGGGGGGGAATAAGTATGTTTTAGTTTAATTATTTATATATTTTTTTATTTTAATTTTTAGAAAAAAAGATTGTTTTAAGTATAAATTAATCAAATATAATACACATTCTTTTTATTATATACAGGAATACATTCGATCGTAATAAGCAATTTATCAAACTTTTTTTTAATCGTTGAAAAACAATTAAATTAATAAATGTGTAAATAATATAATTAGAGTTAGATATACTTGTATGTACATGGGTATATAGTATGCTGGTAGTACAGCTTATATAAGTACATATGCGTTTAAGCATGTACTGCTACTTAACTCATACAAACTCATATACATGTTTGAATGTCTAAATTATTCATTATGTTTTATTTAGAAAATAAACAAGACAAACACAAGTACTTTTATTATAGACAACACAATTCAAGACTAATGTCAAACATTGAACTTACGTACTATTGTATATGTTATGTATGTATGTGTATTGATGTTTACCATACGGTCATTATAGATGCTTTATGTTTACATTATTTCTACACGAATGGCTGATAAGTAACTAAATATCTAGTTTATTTGAATGTCAGATAGTGGGTATCAGTATGGTATTGTAATAATGTGATAGTAAACGCTTATATATCCAGGTGTAGTATATAGTTGTACTACACGCGTGGGTAAGATATCAGTATAAGAGTAGTTTTAGTATTGCTTAATTACATTCAGTAGCTCATTATTTAGATTATACTTGACTGTACCATAAGTGTACGCTATGGGCTGTAGTGGGGCAGCTTTAATCATTGATCCCATATCATAGGCATGTATTATTGTTGTTAAATCATGTTGTTAAACTGTGTTGTATTGAGGGCCTTATGGACGATAGGTGTACATCGTATAAGCACTCTCGTTAATAAAAGTCTTTATTATTATTATTAAATAACAATGACAATAGTCTGATATGTTTAAAGATAAATAACACAAAATTGGTGTTGACGTTTTATATCAGTTTATGTATGTATTAAACTGTACACATTTGTGTTACTGTTATACTATGTCATGTTTTCAAATTGAATAAAAACACTAATATAAATGAGGTGTTCTGATGCTTTGTCCTTATTTTATTAATTGTTCACGCTTCACATTTTGTTGTTGTCTTGTTTGACATATGAGGTAGTGTGTTTCCAGTAGATTAGATATCAGAGAAGTCTTTCACAACAAGGTGATATCTGAAATAAACAAATACACAAGACAGGCAACTTTACACTCACATGTAAAGTACTGTACACAAATACCACGTAAGCGTATTCAATGTAAAGTCCGCACACTATTTTGGTTTGTTATGCATCGATGACAATGTGTAAACACGATATACAATAACAACACCAGTACAGCAGTATAAAAATAAACACCACATCAACAATGGTCTATCAAGGCAAACTTTCTACAATGACTTTTTAACTGTATTCAAATAACTTTCAAAAACTGTAAACACAGCGTTACAAAGCAGCAGCATACTCGTATTTGTGACAGACACGTAGATGCACTGAACGTAACCGTAAAGAGCAAAATACCTCAAACAACGTAAAAAACTATCTCGATAATGGTATGGAATTTTATAGTTCGACCTTTGCATGCAGTTAACAATGTTAATTATTTTACCTTTGATTATATTCGTTCACATCTGTATCAGCTTTCAAACTTGTGTGCGTTATACCCATGACTAACCCATTAAAACTACCAAACCCTCGAAAGGTTTTTGCAGCATAACGTAATTGTTCCCCTCGTAATGAATTTACAAAATTAAGCGAAGGAGATTCAATTTTCCTCTGAAAGCTGAACAGAAGAGATTGTATTGATTTTTGTTTGGTTTGTCTCAAGTTGGCTCCAGTATACTGCTAAAATCTCCTGGTAATAACACGGTATAGATTTCGTTCCCACTTTCGCAAATTGCACAATAATTAAGGAGTACAAGTCATAAAGGATTAAAACACTAACATGGTTTTGTGTATCATGCGTTTATTTCATATCTTAATTGAGAGAAAAATGGTTCAATGCTGTTCGAAGGTAATTTAACAACGGAATCTATGATTTGTAAGCTACGTTGTTTGACAGGAGCGCAGGGACAAGCAATGTAACTAAGCCAATAAATAGAAAGGGGCCGTCGTACACATACAATCATGTTTGATGTTTGCCAGTCATGTACACGTTTCACTTGACAACACAGGTTACCCACCATGATGAGCCTTTTTAAAGCATATTATATTGCACTGTTTTATATAGAAAACGTATCGGTGTAATCTGAGTACGAATTGTGTTTAACGTCATGTGCGTCTTAACAACTTAGTAAAACATGCAGCAGTTCTGATATAACACAGCGAACGTATCACAGAACCACGATTTACAGCGCTAGCTTGTTGAAAAAAGCGTGTGTTACACATTCAAAATGCCGACACCACCGCTTGGGAGATGCGTTCAATACTATCGTGTGCCCAATCATCCATAATTATCATTGTTGCCATCACTGTTTAAAGCGCCTGGATTCAGAAATAGTGTAAAACCCTTTTAAAAATGATCAAAACCAAAACAGTGCGATTATGGCAAAATCCTCTCGGCTGGTAACTGCCTCGGGGTATCTTCTTTATAACCCATTAGCCACACAAAACGTCCCATAATAGTTAAAGTAGAAATCTCGCTGTTGTTGGTAAACGGGCACATATACATCAAAGATACCGCCATGTGTTTACATGAGTTTTAGACAAGTACATTTGTATTCGAACGAGGTAAATAGGACCAACCGAATCGTACACATTACAATAACATCAAAACTACAATATACATATATACAATAATGCACATGACAGTTGTTTATGGGCTCTGTAATAAATCGACTGACTATATAATTGAAAATAGAGGCATTTTAGTAGCTAATAACTGATCCGTACGTTTACTCTCATTTCAAGACATTGAAGTTAAATACGTACACCTCTGCTTGTATGATGTACACACATATCACTATCAATACCAATACATGTACACTCTGTAGATACATTTAACATGTGTATTACCCAATTTGTTTTACAATTTAATACATATACAATTACAAATTAACAACACAAAGTTACAAAGGGTAAACTGAACGAGCCACGGTTCTTTAACTTCAGTATCGTACGACCTTTAAAGGTTGTGAGCCAAGATAGAAACTGCCAACGACAATCATGTCTGTTGAATCGTTGAACATTGTTATTAAACATGTCAAGGGCTATTCAAGTACATCTTGTCTAACGGACGGTAGATGTTCAATTTTCACAACTGTTCACATTTAATTAAACATTTGCCTAAATATTTGAATCACACTATTTAACTCCAAGCTGTACTCACTGTCGTAACTTTTAACATCTTTGGTTCGCAAAAGCAGCAGCGAAATCCAAACATATATTATATACAGTACTCTGAAGTCATAGATGCGTTTACAGGTAGCATCATTGTCGTGTTAACAGGTAGCCTCAGTGTCAGTTATTATCTAATGCCACGATCATTTAGTGCACAATGTAAACTATATATAGATAATTAGTAAGTGATTTAAAAGAAAATGTTGTTTAATATACCTAAATACTCTTACTAGGTTTGACGCTATCTAGCCTCCCATATAGTTGTGTTTTGACGATATCTGGCCTCCCATGTATTTGTGTTAAAAAAAACAAAGAGCCTTATCTAAAGTCGAGCCATCACTCTTCATACAGTACTAAAATGTGTACACATAGGTTTCATTATATTGTCATCTATACGACGTGTGTATAAGACTGACTCGTGTTCGGAGATTTTCTGGAACAAACACAACAAACTATCCGATAAGCATTCCGGGAATGTGGTTACTGCCGTCCAAGTAGAACAAGTGTACACTTTATGACTGTACTAATTTGTTGGGCATATGGCTCTGTAAACATGATTACTTCCTAAATCTTTAAAGAGTTTTACGATAGATCGAGATACGTTGTTGAAAACGGCAACTAACACTTGCTACAGACCTGGCAATAAAGCGTTGAAAACACGAGTTTGGTATATAGACTGAATACTGCGTTATAAACTAGAAGTTATCAGGAATAAAGAAAAGGGATATATATGACCTACATCTACTGAAATACCTGAACTACATGTTAATAAGTGAACGGGTAGTCGTAGAGGGTTAATCAGTTACAGTACCAGACAGCGTATTGGTCAATATCTAGGTGTTGGCTCTCGCATCTTAAACAAAACTAGGCCTACAAGGGAAGCGTTTGGGTCCATTTCAAAGGAAGATTAAAAGTCATATGGTACTGTGAATACAGGGTGAGACGAATTAAAGAACTACGTTTCCTTGGTAATCACGTAATTCGTGCAAATTTATCAGACAATTATCTTGGAATGTTATGTCCTCCATGGTAATCCAGCACAGCACGTCAGGACGTATTTGTTGTTGCGACTTTGACCTGAAACATCAGCGGTGACGGGAAGATAGGGCTTTCCAGGGAAATTGTTATTTACGTCCTTCTTTTTTCTACTCCCTTGGGAAAATTACTAGCTTGAGATACCAGTAAAACAGCAAAAATACAGGGCCCACGCTGGTCCTTTAGAGGTTTAAGAAGATTGAAATATCGTCTAAATATAATTACAGAATGCTTCTCAATGATTAATATCGATAAAACTAGAATATTTTGGTGAATGTTGAAGAGGTTCATAGTGAGTTCTGCAGTTTAAAGGAAAATAAATTTTCCAACAACACTTTTTTGTTGAAGATCATAAGATAGGAAATAAAATAAGAAACGCACACCTGCACCCCACTGTTTCGTTTACTATAGTAGGGCACGTGTTTTAGATTGATATGTTGTACACATAAGTGTTCTTGGAACATTTATGTGAAACTAAATGGCGCCCATTGAGTAATACCGTGTTATACTT
>ENA-OREC01001390-OREC01001390.1-marine-metagenome-genome-assembly--contig:-NODE-1390-length-12161-cov-18.302714_pt1 | contig 12161 bp, 5 predicted proteins | sample MGYA00248626_ERZ508543 | MGnify/ENA primary metagenome ERZ508543 (study PRJEB26211, sample SAMN05518279) | marine metagenome | isolation source: Puget Sound, Washington, USA | host: Bankia setacea... | reverse complement strand
CCATCTCAACGGGGTCTCTAACATTTGAGAATTATCTGAAATATATATCTTTTTGTCGGCACCTTACTGATGTAATCTTGACCGGTACCAGATTATAATCAATCCCCCATGATGTTTATGGCTTTATTATCATACTACATTATGGTCACACATCACAGCAGGGCCCCTTCTTTATAAGATGATTCGGTTGATAAACATAGTTGCTTAGGAAACACAGTAAACGTTTCCTTTGAATTTTAAACAATCGATTTGAAGATATAATAATAATTTAACTATATATACCCCGCTGAATCCCCGCGGTACTTGGACAGAGTTGCGCATATATGGAAATAAGGAACTCACAATATACACATATTAAATGATGTTCATAATGATTTATACATGATATATGTTCTTTAAGTTGAACCCCTTATGATCAACTACATACGACTTAGTTAACGTTAACCATTTCTTTCAACTTTCATTTTCACATGCGACGTAAAGAGACTTTTTATGAACTAAACTTTAGTGACATAATACGTTTTTAAATGAGATCTTGTTGAATGCTGATTAACAATGCATTCGCTGATATTGTCATATACAAAGCTGTCAGGTTTGAGTAACGATCGCAGTTATTATCTCAATCTTTTGGACCACGTGCTTTTTTGCGGGGAAAATATGAGTATTTCTGTTAACGAAAAAAAAGAAAGAATCCGTTATGTTTTAGTTGTGATAACATTGAACATACATAATAAATACGTGGTAAAAATAATCAGTAACCATTTTTATGAATAGAACTTTTTTTATAATTGTAAACAGAGCAAACATATTATATGTATGAAAACGAAAATCGACATTGTAGTTGATTTGAGTTCAGTTGACAAAATAGACACGCGGCAATTTTTGTTTAATCGAACTAGGTAGCTTTTCGATGTGCTACTGATCAACTTTTATTTTAATTCACTCAAAGTAATTATTATGTTTTGAGGTTTGGCAATTAAAGGTCAACTAAATATATTATAAAAAAATATTAGCGCGAAATTTGCAAACGCAAAGTAGCCGTAAACAAACCCGTTTCACGCCCAGCAGTTACCCTTTATCTGCACCTTTTGGTTTATTGATTGTTGCCGATCTTGTACTGATTTGAATTAATGAAGACACCATGATCCCTACAGAGAATGTGTACACTGCAGGTTTATGATATACAGCGTGTCATAAAATGGGAGATCATATACAATACGGCTATCAGTTGATGGGGCAACTGTAGGAACTTGTGTATATAAAACCGCAAATATAAAAGGACACCGCCTTACATGTGGCGTTGTTGTCTCAAGTGATATTAACAGCAACAGGAACAGATAATTGAAATGTATTGAAAGTATTATTGTTGTAATAGTTCGATAAGAATCGTATATAAATGGCATCACTCCCGCATCAGCCTATGTATAAGTCAAACCGGAACTACCCAGACAGCAGGCGGGCGAAATAAGGGAGGTAATTTTATAGGACAACTCTGTATATCGGTAGTCCCCCATTCCAATCTGAATCTAAATCCAAATCAATTCAATTAAAACAACTAGTTGAAATTGAAGATGATCCACATTCATTTGACCTGTGCCTTATTTGGTCTTTGTTAGATGTATGTATTTCGGCGAATGTGTGTTCAGCCTTTTGGATGAGATTCGTTCTTCATATCAATTGTTGAGGGATGAAAGCGAAAACTGTCTACGTGTTATTTAGTAAAGGTAGCGATAGAACCCTTTCACATTCACCCCTCACATTCAAATACGCTTGTGTTTTAGTTAGTTCATAGAATACATGTCCTTGGTTCAAACTCTTATTACGTTCACCAATCATTGCTTTTCCATGTTATTGTGTCCGAGTCTGTGTACTTGTATTCGCGTGACAGTTAGCCGCCCTGATCAAGTTCAATTCTATCGTATCCAAGTCGTGGGAAGTAAACCCGGTAAATAGAGGACCAATTTACTTCCGCAATGAAGAGTCGTGTCATATTGCTTTGTATTTAATTTCCGTCGGTAGTCTGTTAAATATTGTGTCACTTGGAGGTAATATACGCATTTTACAGTGGGGTACGTGTTATTGTCAATGAATACTACTTCATTTAAGCACATTTAAGTTTTAATGTGTTTCTAAAGCTCATCTACGTCACATTCTTAAATTCTCATTTTGATAATGTCCGCTTTATTTACTTGGTGTACATATTGGTTATAAGCTGAACAGTGTAGACGTTTTTTATTGAGATTTGACAAATATAAATAACTACGTCACTAGTCCCTACATATTGTTAGTGTCCACCATAATGGTTCAACCGGGTGATTATCCAATTCATTCTACAGTTAATAATTGCTGTATTGTGTCCGAGTTGGGTGTGTTATTTTTGTATTTACGTAAAGAGATGTAGTTATTTTCTAGAATCCGTTTAATTAAATTAACATGTTTTATTAGCTTTTTATGTTTTGGTGTGTTGTTTGTTGTTGCCGTTTGTATGTTGTTGGTTTTTGTTGTTGTTGTTGTTGTTGTTGTTTGGGGGAGGGGGCGATTTTAGATGTTGACGACTTTACTTATTGGTCTTCGTTCTTTTGAATCCACCCAGTTTAAAGAAGTTAATATGGTATCTACATAGTGTAAAGAGGGCATATTTGTTTTGCAGATGTAACTTAGTCTAGAGAAATGTTATACATATACCTGACTGAAACTGTTGGACCATGTTTGTTTTATGTAAAATAGCCATTATCAAATGTTTCAATCAATAGTATTATATGAGTATTGTTCTTAAATGTATCTATGTATTATTGTCATTCCCATTGACAACAAACTGTTACAAATCACCTTAAACATATCCGTCTGCAGCTGTCATTATATGATATGTGCCTTAGACCTTTGATCGTTTTATATGTTTTTGTATATATGTGTTATATAGATGATGTACTTTGTACAAATCTGAATAAAGTTCTGTTCTGTTCTGTTCTTTAAACCATGACTAGTTTTAATCGTTTGTCGTGCTATATAAAGGCATATAATCTGAATGCATATGTCGAGCCATACATTTTGTTTTACATACATTCCAGGTCACAGGTCACGAGTGAATCATGCACATACGCCCGTTGGCAATGAAACACGTGGTCATTCTAGTCCTGTGCGTTGTACTTTCATTCGCACGAGAGCGGCAAACACACCCGGTAGGAACACTACCTGTCTGTGAAGTAAAACTGAACGAGACGAGCGCCAAATACCTGCAGAAGTCGTTCATAGCTCATCAACCCAGCTTTGCAATACTCAAGCTTCACTTTCGTGGCCAACACGTTCAGTTTACAAACGATGTCATTCTTCCATTTCACTGGGTGTGGACATATTACGACAATCACAACTTAGCGTCTTACCTGAAATGGCCCAACGATTTTCCCATTTTGTCATTTGGGTTGTTGGACGCGAACACGCTGCCTGATGGCCATTTCATTGAGTTAGAAATACCAGACAGTTCGAAATGTTATCTTAAAATAGGAGAAATGAATTCAACACTAAGCATAGCAAAGGCATTGAAGACCCTTACACAAGACTACTTGCAAGTCAGTAAAGATGAGGACGATGTTGACTATTCTTACTGGTGTTACCTAGCGGAAGTCCCCAACCGGAAGAACACTATGTCCTACAAACTACGAGCATACACGAGCTACCCAGCGGAAATGATGAGGTACCGATGTTGTCACACGTACTCGGATTTGCATAACCAGTCAGTGCTACATGTGAATTGCAGCAACAAGCAAATCAGACAATCGATAGAGAGTTCCCTAATGCCATTCTTCATAAGCATAGTAGCGTTTGTCTTCTTTCCTATTTTTCTTTTGAACGCCAGCAGTGCTTGTGTGAATACAAACTCTAAAGAACGAACTTTATATTCTCGATTAGAAGACATTGTGAATGAATATGATGAAGACTATATTTACCTTGACGGAACGCCTCCTATAAGTTTCACTACACTTATATCTGGATGTTGTGGCCTAGCAAACAAGTTTCCAATGGTCGTGTCGAGATTTAGACGATTTCTCTTTCTCCTCTTTGCACCGAGCATTGTGTTTGTGAAGATTTATGTATACAACGAATATATGCATGACATGATAATGGCACTGCTCAAACATGACTGTCCTGTCGGGTTTGTGGCGATGATCGGTGGCTTTGAGAAAAGCAAGCAAGTATTCCTGACTGCATTCGGTGGACCTTATATTGTATTGTGTGCATTTTATGTTGCTGGTATATTTTTCATTATTTTGCCCAACAACCTAGCTGAGATATTTGATACAGGATCTAGTTTCAGGTTTGAGCAGTTGAGATATACTACGTTATCTCTGGGGTTGAAATCAATCGAAAGATATTCTTTTTCTAAAATAAGCAACAAACAAGGTTATGCCAAAGCAGCTTCACTGTGTACGGCAGGTGTGTTCATGGTTTTGAATCCTTCGTTCTGGTGTTTTGTTCTGCACTGTCAATATCGACGTCTTGTTCTTATACGCACAAGTCTCTGTCATCATCTTAACCAGTGGGTCGGGTGGGTAATTTTCATTATAATTCTACCATTTGTCGTTGTGCTTGGTGTCTGCGAAGGTGTTTTGCTCTTGATTGTCTACGGGTTTCCAATAATCGCATTCATCAAAATATATGTCAGAGGGTTAACCATAAGTTTAATGAGATTGTTTTCGACAAATCATTTAATGACTAGACTCGGAAAATGTAAGCGGCTGTTTATTGCTTTATTAGTCGGTGTTAGTTTTGCTCTTTACGTTTTCAGTTTTTGCACAATATTTACAGAAACGTTCGTTTACATAGCTAAGACGATATTCTTCTCATTTCTTTCGGTTATTGTTTATCCTTCCACCTCATTTGGTTATCTGTTCTTCGGCATTGTGTTGCTGTTTTATATTGTCAAATCGGTGGCAGGATTTGGCGATGTATACCTTCAACTGCTCGCGAATGCTGTTGACATTTGTACCCAGCTAGACGAGGATCCGAGCCGTGTACATTTTGTTGACGACTTGCTTCTGGTGGATGGCACAAAAACCAAATCAATCAATAAAGTACAGATTCAAGGGACCGTCATTGAACTTTCTTACGACCAACGGAAGAAGATACGTGAGTACAACAGCGAAACTAGGCCTCGATTGAGATATAAGGAACACATGCTTGGCATCCCTAAAGATTTGTTTGACCAGCTGGTCAGAGAATATCGTCCTGTCCATAAACAAATCATTATAACATGCATCAGGGTGTTTCTTATCGTTCTACTCATCATCGTCACATTTTCCATTATTTCTCATAAGCCTCTCGGTTCCAATAAGGACATTTCAGAAGTGATGCACGTGGTGTTTCTAATGGCAGTAGGAGCGTTGCCGAAAATTCTGGAAATCGCCCTGGAAAATAGGAACCATAGTGTCATACGAGAAATACAGTCGCGAACGATGAAGTCGGACATTGTGAAATACTTCCAGCAGAAAAGCAATGTTACTGAAGACAACACGGCGTGACCAGTGAAAAAGGAAAACCACACGTGTTTACTGAAACTAAAACTGCTTATAAACGTGACACAATAATGTGATTGTTCCAGAAACGGGTTCGTGCATAGTTTTGCAATCGAACTTAAATAAAGTGCGGGTTTTATGGAAGATTAACATTCATGCCAAATAAGCTCCTTTTAGTATGGCATTGTAAAAATACTACATTAACGAGATGTTCGCAGACATAAGGCCATGTGTAACAGTTGTAAACGAATGTATGTATGCATTCTAGAACGATATGATACACACAAGCTTGGTTTAAAGTCTATGCACATGTAGTTTACTTTTATAATCGTCAAACAAGGAAGCATTTATAGCAGTTGTGTAGCGGATTACAAAACAAGGAACATAATTGTGTCTTTAACACTTCAATGTACGTGTAGTTATCATTTGTGTATCGTGTATCAGTATGTGTATTAGGACTATAATGGGACGTTTATATATCCTGTAAGTTTCGTTTTGTATTTGAGAAGATAATTGTCATTCAATCTACTCCGTGCTATCTTTTTCTAAAGATATTTCTTGTTTCAATACATATATATTGTCATAGGTCTGTGATGTGATGGCGGTGTCAGGAGGTAAATCAACGTTGTAAAATGACCCCTATATAAATTACCGACGGGCCCTGAATATAATTACATCACATTTACATGACCGACACCAACATAAACTTTTACGAATGTCACTCATGTCAAACCACTCTGTGAAATGAGATAGTTGTTGCGTACAATCCGAAAAGGGATGCGCAAATCTTACAACCGAACTTGATCAACACGTTACGGTAGAATTATCCCCCTTTATCTGGTTTCCATTTATAACTACGTATTTTGTTTAGCTCGGGTCAAAGTTTAATGTTACACCGGCGTGCGCATGTTTACAGTAGAGAAATGGCAATTTAAAGGTGAAGTGGTTCAATTGTGTATTCTTCAAATCCATCATATGAATGGAGATTGTCTTACAGAATAGTAAATTAAAGTTCCGCAGCATGCAAGAACGAACCGTGGGATGAATAGCGAATACACATGTACTATTCTTCCGGTTCGCTTCTTTTTTTTTAACCAATTCAGGTTCAAAGATCCATCCCAATCGCTTTAGTATAAGACTACGTTTCTTTCAAGATTCGGCCACATAGATGGATCGCAGACTAGTATGGAAATATTATAATTGAGGAAATAATTAAAAACAGAACATTCGTCTTTGAGAGATTACAGATTTATGTAAAGGTAACTATCGTTTTCTGGTTTAAAGTATTCATTCAAATTTATGTAAAAAGAACGGGTGTATTAAACTTTGGCCAATTTTAAAATGTTGTGTTGGATGTGTGTTGTTTCGTTAAAAGATCTGGAAACGGCCATTAAACTAGCTGGAAACCGCATTGTTCTATAAAGTGCTAGATTTTTATTTTACAGAAATCTGAGTGTTGAGATAAACAGCATGGAGATCGGAGGATTGTGTATTCGTGTAACGGTTTTGTTCGTGTGTGTCCTCCTGGATTGGTATTGTGGACATAGCTTACAGATAGAACAAACAGACGGCATTGTTTCTGCTGGACAAGATTTGCAGGAACCTTTTATTGCCTACTCTAAACAAGACGTGCAGAAAGCTCCTATTGCAGACTCTAGACTAGACGTGCAGGAACTTTTAAATGTCGGGTATGACGATTATCCGAAGAAGGCCGGCGATCTTCCAGTATGTAGAATGACCCTTAAAAATTCGACGTGGAACTACGTTTTGCATCTGCTCGAAATATATGAACCAAACTTGGTACGATTAACCATTAAATTTGTGTATCCAAAAACAAGCACAGTTCACATCAGCACTATGCCAGATGTTATTCAACCGTATTATTGGGCATGGACATATTACATCCCCAGAGGATACTTTCCGTACTTGAAGTGGCCGACAAACTTTGGACTTCTTTCATTTGGCCTGTTGGATGCTAGGTCGTTGCCGGAGAACCATGAACCCTATATGGTTTTAGAAGTTCGTGACACAAATTGTTCAATAAGGCTTTGGGACAATGATACTTCGTATGCTGTCGGTTATGCACTCGCAACTCTTGTAAAACCTACGTCACCGTTTGTTAATTACTTCTGTTTCTTGAAACTCAGACCTCATGTTAATTCTACGCTGGAGTATCGTCTAGGGGTACACTTTGGCTACCCAGTAGAATATGTTAGATACAATTGTTGCCGCACACAGGATATGAGAATTAAGTCAAAGCCAGTTCAGTGCATCGACCAGATTCCAAAGATGTGGCAAGTCATCAAACTGCCTTTCATCATTGGGCTTTTCGTGCTTGCATATTACCCACTTATTTTGTTTGACATCTGCGGCAAGCTTGTAGCAATATCTATAAACTATCGCGATCGTTTCAGTAAGTCATTGAGTATGTACACAGGAGGATATGAGTCCATTGAAAGCGACATCGAGAACTCAGACAACATCATATATAGTGAAGTAGTTTATCTAAACGGAAAGCCGCCCATTCAAATTTCTAACATTCTCTGTGGCCTTTGTGGTTTACATGAGAGATATCCAAATGCTGCATCAAGACTGCGCCGCCTCGTTTTCATTCTATTTGCTCCTAGTATAGTGTTTATCCAGATATCCCTCCACTATTTTAACAACAACGAGTTCACCATGGCCTGCTTGAATCATGGTAGACCAATGGGATACCTAAGCGTATTAGCTGGCTATGAGAGGAGTAAGAAGCTGTTTGCGCCAAATTTAGGAGGTCCTTATGTTCTGTTAGCTGTTTTCTACTTCGCTGGCCTTTTGTACATTGTATTACCGAGACGAACTGACATTATTGTCCATGTTGGTACCTTGCGCCATAGCAGATTTGGAGAAATATCACCACTGTTTCTGAACTTAGAGACAATTAGTTGTCTGTCTCCTTTTAACTTCCATGATGCTGTTGGTTACAACCGTGTGTCAGTGTTGAGCCGATCAATGTTCTACATGCTTCTAAATCCTAAATTCTGGAGTTTCGTTATTTCCCTGCAATATCAACGCATTCGACGTCGAAAACTACCGTATAGTATTGTAAAAGTGATGTGTATTTTGTTCTTACCGCTGTACATCGTAATTTGTCTCATAGAACTGTTGCTATGCGTAGTATATTATGGAACTCCACTTATCAACACGATCACCATGGTTATCACTGGCTATGTTGTTCATATCCAGAAAATTGTCCGAAGTTGGATCGGTCAAACTCGGAATTTGTTTGTCCTACGATGTTTACGTGCCGTCATGGCCATTTTTGTGACTGGTGGATTTGTTTACTTTCTATATAGCTTTTGTACAATATTTCTTTCGGGCTTTGACTTTCTTGCCAGTGTTACGGTTTTCTGTTTCATCGCAGTCTTGGTGTACCCTAATGAGTCTTTTGGATACCTGTTCTTTAGTAGCGTTTTCATCTACTATTGTCTCAAAGTCTGGGAGAAATTTGGCGATGTGTACCATGAGCTCTTAATAGATACTGTAGAGATATGCAATCAGTTGGAGATGAACTACGGCGAACCTTTTACGGGCATAAACGAAATTCAAACACCAATCCGACAACCGTCAAGACTGAACCCCAAGACAGCAATTCGAATACTCATCAGAAAGAATCATGTGAATGGTATACCGAGAGACCTCTTTCAGATACTAATTAAACAGTACCGACCCATTTATAAACACGTAGCACAATCCGGTCTTAAGATCATACTCATTCTGTCCCTCTTGGCAGTTTCGGTTAGCATTGTTGTCACGAAGCATGACAAACCCATTCAAGGACTGAGCGAGATGATGCACGTGGTGTTCATTGTGGCGATAGGGGCCATACCACGATTGATAGAGGTTGCCATGGATACGATGAATATGTCGGTGAAGAAAGATATCGAAATGGGGAAGATAAAAGAGACGGTCATTAAGTACTGGGAACATAAGTCTAATCGCATCACTGTACCTATTACCGAAGTTCCATACAGTATACGTGGTTATTAGTACCACTGGGACTCCAAGTATCCACTGACACATTTGAGATTCCCAATTCTTGCATGCATATTAAGATTGACAAAGCAAACATTTGGGAACAAGCCATTGATTGTTGTGATTCTCAGAGTATTCATTATATACATTTACAAATGTACATTGTTGCACCCAAATAGAAATATGAAGGTCTGTCTGACAGGCGATTAATTATAGTTTCTTGTACCGTCGATTTCGCAGCAGTTGGCTTTTAATATTCAGGTAAATTATACCCTCAGAGTCTTCAATTTACATCACCACCAGTTGTACACGATATGTTTTACCTGTTCCTCCTGAATATTTGTAGCACTTATATTTATGTTTTTGAATGTCATCTACTATACTTGACACAGTAATGGCAGAGTATCAAGTTATGTTGGTTTGTTGAGTCTTTGGCGATGTTGCACATTGCACAATTGTATATGCATGTTTAATCGTGGAAATGAATTGATACGGGCTGTGAGAAATATAAAAGAAATAACTTTCGGAATAAATCAAATCCATTATATAGTATCCATACAATTGTTGTTTAGTATTTAATTGTTAACACTACGTTTATTGGTGGAAAAAGTTGGGTTTACCTATATCTTTTAAAGTGTTGTTTGTTCAAATACATTCGAATGACATCAGTTCTATTTAATACATGTGTGTTATGTAGCAAGAGTGATATGACGTGTTTAATAGCATACCATTTGACCCACATATACACAGTTACAGTTACGAGGAAAATAAACGGAGAGAAGCACTACAACACACTATCACCCCAATTTCCGCTTAACATGAAATTAGTAATCCATTTAAACAATCACATTTACTGTCGCACGGACTTTCAGAAATAAACATATATGTTAGTGAATGCGTGTGTTCCTTATAACGACTGATTTATATATAGCTTTGTTGACAAGACACTGTGTAATACTTGAATCAAGTCTGGTGGATTGGTTGGTCCCATTAGTGGCATATGCACACGCGGGTACGTTTTTTTATATATTATACATACACACAGTCGAGGCGGCGTGGCGCAGTAGGTAGCGCGTCTGACCCGTGATCAGTGGATACCTGTCAATCGTGAGTTCGAGCCCAATCAAAGGCTCCCGTTATTTCATTGAGCAAGAAACTTTACTCTAATTGCTTAGTACTGGTTAGTTCCAGGAACGGATTCGAGCGTGATTTACATAAGCACAAAATTGCTTGTTACACAATCGAACCAAAATAAATTAGTATAAACTTAATACAGCTATCGCCTAGATATTCTGGTTAAAGCCAAAACTATCATCCAGAGATAATGGGGTGACATGCCCGACGTCAAGGAACGATAGTTAACTGTTACCCAAATACACTGGACATTTAACTGTTACCCTAAAACCCTGAAATAAGCGTTTTATTATCTGATAACCAATATTCAAAATGAAGTCAATTATTGTGTTAAGTAGTATGGTCTAGATTCGACCATTATCATGTACGTTTCATAGCAAACATATATGTATAGGGCAAGATCAATAACCAGTTCATTATGGAGTCGATAGCGCACGATCCGGCCAACAGTACAATCGGGCAATAGTTCATAGAAGTACGTACTTGAATAATCACTATGAGACAGTTCAAATAAGTTAAAAATGTATAAGTATAGTGAATCCGTTAATAATGTAGCAGTATGACAACTCACATGTGACAAGAGGAATATAAAGGCGTTATCTGCCATTTCCAGTACAAGGGAGACAAATTTGAAATGTGTCTTCGTTTAATATAGAGATGGATATCGTCCCTTTGGAAAACGTTGGATTATTGTTGATTTAGTTATAAAGTGGAAGTTGGTCCAAGCACAAACCCAGATCTCAATTCATGTTTTATAATAGTTCGTCGTGCTCAGGAGATGATGGGTGCCTAAGTCATCGCGAGTGTTGTGTTCTCATTTAGCAGTGTGGTGAATAAATAACAGTGTATGATTTGCAATGTATTCATTTCCAGCTGCTGTATTACATGTATAATTACCAGCATAGTCACTGTATAAAAGCAAACAAGTGTGTGTAAATTAATTATACATGAGTGTTGTTTACACATTAGTGAGTTTATTGTAAGCGTGTTGGTCTTCTGCGTATTGTTCAGAAGTCACATATATTTGTTTATTCTAATGTGTAGTGAACGTTGAAGGGTCAGATTAAGTGACCGAAGTGACTAAAATATTAAATAATCGTTTGTTTCAAAGTGAAATAAATCTGAAAGTTGATAGAATGAATTATCATCCATTTATAGCAAACACGAATGGTAGTCTTTAAAACAAGAATGTCCTGTATACAATCATACGAAGATACACATTGATTATATATCTGATAAACTAGAACACACTAAATATATTATATGTGCACCTTATTTCTACTGCAGTGGCGGTTCCAGGAATTTCCAAAATGTGTCGTATACTATATAACACTGAAATTGACATACCATCAATAGCGGTATACGAGATTCAGGTTCAATATTTTACTTCCTTAAATAATTATATAAACTACAGTTAAATCAATAAAGATGTGTACCAAAAAAAAACATTACTTGCCGGCCAGCTGGGGGACGGACCCTCCGTACCCCTCCCCCCCCCCCCCC
>ENA-OREC01001389-OREC01001389.1-marine-metagenome-genome-assembly--contig:-NODE-1389-length-12162-cov-12.698469_pt1 | contig 12162 bp, 6 predicted proteins | sample MGYA00248626_ERZ508543 | MGnify/ENA primary metagenome ERZ508543 (study PRJEB26211, sample SAMN05518279) | marine metagenome | isolation source: Puget Sound, Washington, USA | host: Bankia setacea... | reverse complement strand
GGAGTTCAGACGTGTGCTCTTCCGATCTCAATATATAATTTGAACCTGCAACAATGTTCAAATTATATATTGTTTAACGATTTGAGTCTAGAAACAAATTACATATGTACTGTTTAACTAACGTGCTCAATGACATACGGTGTGCTTAGTTTATAATACTAAATTGTTTGTCATCTGTGTAATTTCGTATTTATTAAAGGTGTGCCTGCCTCCACGAAAAGAACCCACATACAGGTGTGCAATTGTTGGCTTACTTTGGAGAATGCAGTACTTATATTTCATTTAGCTCAACGAACTGGTCACTGAGACTCCGTGTTCAATTTTCTTTGTGAACAATGACCTATTTTACAATGTACTACTTGATGTCTTGTTTCCTTACTTATCTATATAGCGATACATGTATACATCTATAATTATATACGCAGTGTGGGGTAGTCACAACGGTACGTGTATATACCTTGTGCTGGTATCATACAGTATGTGATTTTTGTGTTGTCATTTCAGATATGGTTTGGAAAATTCTAATTGTATACACATATTGACCAGACACTCGTGCATTAAATAAACGGACGGTTGAATTGTGAAATAGGTTGATTAGATTGTCATGTTATTACAACATAGTATATAACTCTTGTCCATTGTATACACATTTAACACCTATTTTGTAATGCATTGGTCCATGTAATTTATTCTGGAGTATCTGAACCTATGGAGGACATATCATCTGTAGCAATGAGTAAATAACACTTCAAGGTAATGTCTTTGGAAGATAAATACATAAATACATGTACATATGTTACAAACATATACACACTGCAGCTAATAGCTTCTCGGATGGGGCTCAGTGTGCTGATAATGAAACACTGTCTCGTCGTCCAATAACATTCACTACATTAACTTGGAGCTTATTTCTTTGGCCCGAATTTTATATCAATTTGTAATCCTCCAATTAGTCCATTTAACTTTTAAAATCCGATCTGTGGTTGGGAGGCTTTAATTAACGGCTAAGAATAACAAACTCAAAAAAGATTCCTGTCCTTATAAAATACTGACTTGCACATTTGATTTTTGAAAAGGGGTATACATTAACATGTTGATAACTACAAACAACTTCAAGAACATCGGAACACCAAAGGCTTTAGTCGTCAGTAGAGAAGAAACGGTTTGATTATTTGTTTATCTGCGGATTGCCTTTCTCTATAGTGGTTATGCTTTATTGTGGATACACACTCATGTAGTGGTGTGTTTTTGAACGTCAACTATATTCAAACCTTTCTTTGGCCTACAATACATTAGTCGAAAGTAGATGTTTACACAAGATATTATTTTCGTGTCCATTTGGGTACAAATTATAACTTAATGGTTTGAAGATCACGTTGAGATGGTTTTTAAATGGCTCATCCGCGCTAGTAGTGTTTGGTCTGGAGATATCTTCTAGACGATTGTCTGAAATAAAAATATTTACTCTTTGAAATGGACCTTAGAATGAGTTTTGATTGCCGATTATAGGCCACGAGTGAGATTGTGTTTTTTTACCATTTTAAAATGTTTAATTTTCATAACTTCAACTCTTATGTACAGTTTTTAATAAAAGTGGTGGTGGTAATTAGAAAATCTTTCGTGTACACAGACACATGCAAGTTGATTTATGTTGTTGGAGGTTATATAGAGAGATTTAACAAGTTAAGTACATTCGTTAGAAAAGAGATTGTGTTTACATACATATTGAAACTTCAACAAGAAAGTTTGTTAATGTATTGTGGGTCAACCATTACTTGAATTTGCAAAAGTTGAGTGTTAAGATGGTCATGCTTGTATTGCACACCGTAAATATTATCATAGCAATATGAGCCATGGGTATTCACGTGTTTAATCAGATTTAAAAGACAAGTTTAACATGTATATTGACAGTGGTAATAAGTATAAAATACATGGTAACACATATGCAATATACAGCCTTTATTCAAAGAAGGAACATATTTAACAAACCACGTTATAAGCACACAATTCTTTCAAACAGACAAAGCATGCATGCAAACTGGACGCGCTTTACATATTATTTGATATTAGACGTTCACCACATTCTATACTGTGTTGCTTTAACCATTAGAATAAAATTATATGAACAATATGGGCGATTTGATTGATACCAGAAACATTATTTTTTGTCAAAAGAACATCTATGTTGCTAATTAGACGGATCACACGGTCTTCACTTCCGAACTGTTATGTAGACCTTACAGTTATACATTAAAATACTTTTCAGCAATCACTCAATCTGTTTTACTTAGAAAATAGACTAACTTTAAAAAAAAGTATAATCTACACTTGTGTACACCTACATCAATTGGGTAAGGCGAATATAGATGGCGACGTGTACTGGCTGGTTCCATGAACCGATTAGAACGAAATTAAAACAGTATATAACTTCTTACATCACTATCAAAATTAAAGAAATTACATATACATGTAGCAAAAGAACTTTTTGCAAAAATCTGATTTTGAAATTATAAGTTTTATTAGTGTATGATAGTATATGAGTCTAGAATAATAAAGGGTCAACGTACCTATGTGACGTATGTGATCGTACAGTTCAATGGTATGTTTCCCAGACATATTGTAAAAAAAGAAGGATACATAAACAACGAAACGACCCTATCTAGAGTGTAGAGTGGCACTTACCTTTTACTACTTTTCATTACTACTTTTCCCCCCCCCCCCTCCCCATCCCCATACACACACAACCAAAACAACAACAACAAGTGAACAAAACAGTAGTTCACAAATAAATACACGAAAGAAAAGATGGAAAATAGGTATCTCCCATACATAGTTGTCGTTCTTTGCAGTCTCTCTCAATCTGTTCTGCTTTCAAGGAGGTCACTGCGTAGGAGATTGGGGAAAAGTCACGCATTAAATTGTTCTTTCTGTACTTTGCTGTATTTAATGAACTTTGCGTATTCAACATTTGACGGGGCGCTTGGAACGAAAAATGAAAACGTCCAATGGAGGCACAGTTGGCGGAATATCGAGCGAAAAAAGCGCGTGAACGACAGTCACAATCATCGTTGCTCAAGAAATTTTTCCCAACTAAGAGTAATGAGACAACTGCTTCCAATGAAAGCCAGCTAACTGATGACAAGGTATGGACATTTATTTAAGATGACAGTTTATACATTGGAGTAGTGTTCGGATACGCGTAAACCGGATAGAAACTGCTACTTTCGATCTCAGTTTTCAAAGCGAATTTAAGCACTATTGCTGTGGTCAAAAGTAAGCTGAAAATATGAATATATGTTTGTTGCTGAAATAAAATTGCCTTTTTGCATGACAAAGTTAAGCTGAATAACATGTCATTGCACATGGTGAAATTTAAAAAAAGATTTTGCCAGGCAAGGAATCAATATTATACATGTCGTCATTGAGTCAGCTGACAACAGGCAAGTGATACCTAGAGTCAAACATTGCAATTTAGACTCCACATTCAGGTTCCCTAGCTCAGAGTTCTCAGTATTTTGATTTTTGTGTTTATTGTTTAAGATCTGATCATTCATTGAACAAACTTTCTAATTTTAACAAATGAATGAAGTAGAACATCCACAGTTGCACGCACGTCATCAAAGTGACAAATTATGTTTTTTCCTTAGGCTTGGCTGTTAATATCAAAACATGAAATGTCACCAATAGAAAGTTGTCTGCAGTTTTATTCCAGGGGAAATTTTGTATATTTATCATATCATTGTAACCCCATTGCAGATTGGGTTCATTCATTTGACAAGCCACTTTCTGTGACCTTTCCTATGACGCCTGCTGCAACCCTGCACATTGACTGATTATGTTTATGCTAGTAGATAACAAATTGATATTGTGAGTTGTATACTAGTTATTTACATGTTGTTCTATTGATTGTTTCAGACAACTGTTGATAATTCAAACAAGGAAGTACAGAAGAGGAGAGTTGATCGTCAATTTCAGTCCACAAATACTCAACCAGACTTCGTTCCCTTTGAATCCCAGCCTAGCTCGCCCAGAGACTGGAAAGCTTACATTCCTTTATCGTTGAAAGCATTAGTCTGGATCTTGCTGTGGAAGTTCTTTATTTCCATTGGCTTTGGAGCAGTGTACTTTATTGTGACTGGTTCTGTTTTTATGTACTTTAATACTGGCACAAGAGCTAGAGGAACTCTTAGTGCTTATTCCGTATTCAACCCAAATCAAGAACGCTTGGACGGAACTTTCACTGCTGAACAATTTGAGGGCCAACTTAGGGGTGGTATGGGTTTTCTCAGATAGCAAGATGTTACTTTTATGTTGACAGTTTCATGTTATTAAGTCAGCATGTGAATGGTGTTATAAGTGCTACATTTGATTATTCATTTCACTGTTTTTGTTTCATTGTTTTCCTTTTTTGGGACACTTTTATGTTCTTGTTTCATTGTCATATTTCTTGATGATAAAAGCTTTTACGCATTTCTTACAGCTGAATTCTTTAAAAAAAGTCATAATATTGTTAACATAGTTTTGTACATTTTCCGTTGGCTTTATCAATTTAAATTTTTAGTTTGCTTTTACAGTACAAAATACTACAGCTGATACATATTTGTAGAATCTCTTGTAAGTAATAAGTATTGTTGTTTCTTCAAAAGAACTAAAGATGATGGCACTTTACTACAAAATCTTCTGTATACTAGGAATAATTTTCTCCACTAATAATGAAGTTGAAACTAAGGACGTACAGAAAACATCTGAAGTGGTTGTTATTGGAGGAGGCATGGCAGGGATGGCAGCGGCACGTAGACTTCTCCAAGAGGGCACCATGTATGTCAAAGTGTTTGAAGCTAAAAGCAATAGGTATGGTGGCAGAGTCTGGACCAATTGGACAGCTGTGAAAGACATACGTGGAGCAGACTTGGAGCTCGGGGCTAGCATGCTGAATACAAGAGCTAAGAAGAATCCATTACTAGACCTGGTTAAAGAATTCCAAATTGAGACAAGAAATGCCGGATCAATACAAGTGTACTTTCCTGGGAGAGAGAAAACAATTCTATCAGGTGATAATGCTACCAACTTATACACTGAAGCATTTAAGATAGCAATAGGTGCTCTGAACTCTGTGAAAAGTAGTGGCCAAGATATCCCGGTGAACGATATGCTAGCAGCTGCCTTAGAAGAAGCGTATGGCTCGGAATCACCACCAAAGTATGACAGAGATATGATTCAGTCTATCTTTGATTCATTGCCAACAGTCAATTTAGAGGATTTTTCAGCACTGCAGTATGAGATTGAGAATGATTTTGGTTGGGACCAGATAGTAGTGGATGGAGTAGGTGCCTTGCTGGACAGAATAGTAGCTGGCCCAACAGGCAGGGATATCGCAGTCAAGGTAGAGCTGAAAAAAGTTTTGAGACATATTAAAATTGATCATGATAAGAAGAAGGTACTTATCAGGACAACAGATAGGAAGCAAACTGTTGCTGACGCTGTTATCATAGCACTACCTATTGGAGTATTGAAATCCGGTACCATAATGTTTGAACCTCCATTAGAAGAGGAGAAGTATAAAGCAATCCAGAGACTTGGGGTAGGGTACTCATGTAAAGTTATTGTGGGGTTTGAAGAGGCGTTCTGGCCTAAAGATGTTGGAACGTTCACAGTGTTTTCTGATACAGCATCCAATGGCTTCCTTCAGACTTGGAGTAACAGCTATAGAATCACAGGAAATCCATTTTTGACTGGGAACATACTAGGGGAAAAGGCTTTGATGTGGGAGACAAAATCAGAAGATGAACAAAAAGCAGATGTATTGGAGGTACTAAGTGAAATGTTTGGAGAAGAAACTGTTGCAGCTCATGAAATTACTACATTCCTTGTCTCAGATTGGTCAAGTGATAACTTTACACAAGGCTCAGTGTCATATCCAGTAGTTGGAAGTACACCAGAACTGTGGAAAACTTTACAAGAACCAGCCTGTCCATATATCTTCTTTGCAGGGGCATACACAGAGTCATCTGGACATGTTGACTCTCTACATGGGGCGTACAACTCGGGTATCAGGGCAGCTGAGCAACTGATTTCTCATGTCTGCAGATCGAAGAGTAAAGCTACAAGAAAAGCAAAGAAAAGTGGCACCCAAAAAGCTTCAAAGAAAGATGAATTGTAGTTTCTATATTCTGACATTTAAAGGCTTAGTTAGATTGGCATCAAATGCTTTGTATATACATGTATATATAATAGTTTTATATTTAGACTAATTATGTAACGCAGATATTTAGGTATGTTTCATAGGGATCTATGGAACTCTAAATCTTGTAAAATCAGCAAATGTGTTTAAAAGACATATTTATGATAAACATCTGGAATTGACTGGTCAACCTTAGATTTCTAGACCAACATTTATTATGAAATTAGAACTTTGATTCAAAATTGTTTTATCTTTTTAATCATGATTTTTTTTGGTTTTGTTATGATGCTGAAATGTTGCATTTTTTACAAATGGTACCTGTTAACTGTATATATCTACACTACATGTACATTTGTATGACCCTACTAGTGCCCAAGCAATAGATTGTACAAGGATTTGTGTTCACAATATTTTATATAATGTTCTTGTTTAAATGTTAAGAGGTGTTATGTTTTGATAAGTACTGATGTATATATATTTATACATTATTATTGGGAGATTGTACAGGTTCAAGTCACATATCAGGCTTCATAAGTGTTTTACAAGCTAGAGATCCTGAAGTTTCTTTCACCATGATGCATTCGGTAGTTTTCTTACATAGCAACGCAAGATATAGATTTATTTTGAGAATACTACCTGTCCATATATTTTCACACAAAGATAAAAAAACATGAAACCTTGCATTGTTTTATTCTTGAAGCCAATGCAATGAATTATCAGCATACTTTTCTTTAAGATACTGCTTTCATGCTCGTAAGAAGATCAACTTTGTCATTGTTCGAGAAAGGCATTCTGTCCTGTTTTTATAAAATCTTGAAATCCATTTTTTGTGTGCAGAAATTGTAAATGAACCTAAACATCATTTGTATTTCAGCATTAAATGTACTTTGTTAGATGGGTAAAAAACATGTTCACCGACACTGTAGGGGGTATCACAACTTGAAAATTTATGGTTTAGGATTACTTGTATGATGGTATCAATTTCATGTTAAAAAAATGTACCAGTATTTTGTTAAAAGTTTGTGTTTTGTATCTTCAAGTTGCCATAAAACACTTGATCGTTCACAGGTTGTGGTATGATGTATGCATTGGTGCGAGTTAAACTGTTAATAAATTCGTTAAACAGTTTTTATGTGTTTTCATTTGATTTGTTGAAATTTGTGTAAACTTCACAAGTACAGGTAGCAAACAAGCAAATTAAATTGGTAGTTCGAGCTTTTAGATGTGAATCATTTGAGAAAGAAACTTTCATTCATATACATAATATATTAAAAACGAAATATTCTAGATCTAAGCAATCTTTAGGTGTTATGGCAAACTGTCATTTATACCAATGCCTCCAAGTGGTACAATGGTGCACTTGTAAAGCAGACAGACATCTCAATAGCTTCAAATCCTGATAAAAGAGGTGATTAGAAGGCAGTAAATTGTCCCTCCCAGGTAGACAGAGAGACTTGCACAAATGACTCTTCTAATGGTAATTGACCAAGTAAATAAATGTCTGAATATTGGAAGGATTAACTAGCTCTTGTGATGACCTCTTTAAATTCATTTACATTTTTTTTGTCACATTGATTTAAGAGCACTTAAAAATTGAAGGCAACAAGTTTGAAATGTAGATCAGTGGGGGATGAAACTCATTGAAATAAAACCTACATAAGTTTAGTTTACTTATTACTAGATATGGAAGGAATTCAAACTGGCCTACAATAATGTTGGCTATGTGCGTTGTGAACTTTAGACAAAGTATCCTGCCGTTCCAAGGAAAGTGAATATTTCCACATGCAACTTAATTTTTGGTAATACGGGTATCTTAACATAAAGAGTCATTGACTGTGGCTTACACATAATATTGTTTGGAACAAGACCTTGTAACTCATGAGATGCATTGAACTGTTAGTTCTGATGACCTTGACCCAGTAGTGTAAAAACACATCAAAATTTTGCTATTAAAATATTTTAGCAGAATTGGGAGGATGTTTAACTTTGTTCTACATCCTGTGACTAGTTCATTAAATGGTGTGTAGTTAAAATATGTAATGTGTTATGTTAGATAAACTACCAAAGGACACTTTATGTTAGATAAACTACCAAAAGACATATCTGTTTTTTTTATCAAACAATAAAATCTCCCTGTAGTTGTATATACAATGCGGAGATGTGTGTGTGTCATATTGGCTTCAATAAGACCTGTCCATGTGTTTTCGCTCCTCAAATAACAGCACAATGATAATTTGAGTGCAAAGCCATTGTACATTATTTTCCTTTTTTGGCTGCAACAAAGAATGCTTGACTGTATGCCCTTTATGCAAAACAGATCCACTAAAGAAATATTTACAATTCAAATTTTGGTACGTGTAATTCAAATCCACCACTTGTTGAATTAGTGCCTTCAAGTGTTCAGATTGTTTTTCAGTGAGTTGAGAGCCATTGAAATGCATATCTAAACCAAAGTGTACAGCACTAAAACTTGAGTTGATTGTACAGGTCTGTAGTGATCTTCCAACTAAAAAAGTAAACAAAGAAAAAACACCACCCACTCAATACCCTTTTCAAAGCATCTTATGGAAACTTTAATGTTACTTCTTGCAATTTTAGTCTGTGGCTGGCTGGCAATACGATAGGGTTTAATAAGCTATTGAATAAATAAGCAGATAGAACCCTTTTGCATTTATCGCTCCACATGCAAATCACAACAAACGCTTGATCAATTTATTGTCATGTTTTATATAATCAAAAGCACTAATATTCCTCCTATATTACAATCTCTCATAAAATACAGTATATACAAAACTTAATCCTGCAATAGATCAATGTCTGGTAATAAATACTTGCTGCTTATCACATGCTATTACATTTGTACATAAATTACAATATACAAGTGTTCCATCGGGTATGTAGGCAATACAAAAATGCACCAATAAATCTACAACTCCCTATCAACATCAGAGATGGCTTACATGATAATAGTTTTTATAATAAGAGTGGGCGCAATGTTATTAGAGTTAAGTTTTGTGTGGGTTCTGTATAAACCAGAACTGTGGGTCAAAACACAAAAGGATAACCTCGTCCGGCACTAATAACTATCTCCGTTAAAACATTTCGGACCAGGATTATCCTCCTTAATGCAGTCTCCGGTAGTATACTACAACTGTTTAAAGTTTCAGTATTGGTTCATCGATTAAGGAGGAGTTGCGCTATCAAGACGGACGGAAAGAGTTATTCCTAAATAACCCTCAATTTTTGTTTGCAAGGATATAAAAAGCCAAACTAAATGTTTATTGCAAACCTTGGTGGTCAGCATGGCAACAAACCGTAGTTTAAACACTATCTTAAGTGATGATATACGTAACAAGAAATTATTACGATGTGAAAATGTCCAATAAACCCCAAATTTCTAATGAACCTTTTCCGACAATAATGATCATTTGGGGGAATAAAAACGAGGTCTAATATGAAATGTGATTAAGAAAATGTTGGGAAAATAAGTAAAGAATTGATATTTTTCAACGTACTATCCATCCAGCAGACAATCTCTCTCAGGATGCAGATTAGTAGAACATATCAGCTCTATAGAACATAGATTGTATAAAGTTATAGAATGTGAAGCTTGTGACGTGTTTATAGACTATACAATAAGCTAGAACAAATAAAACCCATATAATCATACTGAAAGTTGGTCCCAAAATAGCATTATGACAGTATTGTAAGTTTAAAGAATAAAAGCATTCAAAAATGATTATTAACCTGCTTTGGATTCATTTTACATTCAGCAAATCATTATACTTTAACTTCCGCATCCTTACGCTGACTTCAGTTGCTTTTTAAATGGAAAAAACTCAATATTAATAAGTGTCCATAACTTTTCACTCAGTTGTAGAAAACCTTTCCAAATTCACGTTTCTGCAGAACATACTTTATTACACTTTGCCTTATAGATATCGGCATCACATTACCCAGTGGTAACATTAGTTCTAGCCAGTGTTTGCTCCTAAAATAGTTTGAAAGAATGTTATAGAATTTTCCGAAAACTGTTCTGTCCCTAACAAATCTCTTCGGTACGCTTTATCACATAGATAGAGTATGGATCTGGATTTGTGCTGGTAAAATGATGAGTTATTACTACAGGTGCATGGTGTGTTGACTCAGGAGTTAGAGCCAGTGGTCATGGATGATTTAGCCTCCTCCACAAGTTCTAACAATTTCTTGTAGTTGTCCAGATCTAGCTGTTCTACACCATACTTGGTTATCTGAAGAAGAAAAAAGTGAATAAGTATCAAATACCTTCTATAGTACATGAACTTTCGTTTAATGTTTCTGACATCAGTAACTAGAAAACAGATTTAACTGAAACGTTCATTCACATATTTTAGGAAAGTGTGATATTTAGTTCATAATAATAGTCATTTTAAAGGTTCTTCAAGTATTTCCTTGTTCAAGGGCCACAACTCGAGTAAACTTTAAACATTCAGTACAACAACTTTACATGTATTATCATTGAACAATCTCTAGCATGATATACATTGATACATAACCAGAATACATTCCACACTATTACAGTACTGAAACAGCTACATGTAGGTAAATGTGCTTGTTAGTTTTACATAAATCTTGTATACATTGATGAGGAGTGTAAATGTTGATAATCCTGTGCATGCTACTTTATCAACAGGACACGAATTTTTCTCAAAATCTTAACTCATCATAAATATCATTTAGTATGGTAAAAAAAGAATAATGCAGTACATATTTCAAAATACTCGCCCTGCAGCTCAAATTACTCATCAGGGCGATAGGATGAGTGGAATGTTCATGCACTGTTTTAAGGTATTTGGAAGTTGCTTGTATAGAATAATGAATCTTTATCACCACATTCCTTACCTGTTCCCCATAGTTGGTTATGTCAAGGATAAGTTGTTGTCTAATTTTATCGTCATCAGACATGCCTTGATTGCCGGATGACTTGTCTGTACCTCGTACTTTCTTCAGACGCTTTAAACTATCCTCCATCTTCTTAACTGACGTAAGAACATCTGACGTCACACTGAAATATCTACAATGAACCAAAAAGAGTTAACATAAAATTTAAAACAATCATAACACAAGAGCATGTTATTGTTCCTTTCTTCATTACGCTTTTCAGATAGATTGGTCAGCAACAAAGATGATGTAAATTAGTTTTATAAGTCATGTACAATGGTAATAATCTATGGACCTCTGGTTACTGGATGGTGAAACACAATTTACAGGAACATAACTTTGCTTTTATCTAACAGCTAATTACACTTTGTCTTTTCACACAATTCTGAGAAAAATTAGACATATTCAAATAAAGAAGAAAAAAAGAAGAAAATGCATGACAACATATACTTTTTAAGCTTTAATTATTTTAAGAGTTTCAGTTGTCCTACTTACTGTTCTGCGAGATTAGAGAAGACCTTTGCACATACAGCAACCTTCTGTTGTGGACTTAACACCTCACTGTGCTCCTCTATGAACATGGCTAGTGGCTTCATTGTAGCATTTATATACACAGATGGCTTTGTTGGTACCTGTTGAAAATAACATGATTAAAACAGGAAATTTCAAATATGATACTAGGACATACAAAAAGTTATAGGTGTATAATGCAATTAACACTGCAAACAACAAATCAAACTGATAAAAATCATAATGTTCTTTTGTGCCTAATAATCTGTTTCCATTTTAAAAAGGCTGCTTATAAAATAGTTTGGAGTACATATACTATGAAAGGTTTGATAGAAAGAAATCCACATCATCAAAAGTAAAACTAGAGTCTATTTCTTTTGACACTAAACATATTAATTATTTTTACCTGTCAGAAATGTAGGAAATACAGTATTTACTACAAAAAGCTGACCTACGGGTATCAGTGTTTTGTTTAAATACGTAATAGTTAGAGTATATTTGTCACTGTCTTCACGATTAAGAGACCTAAGGGAGCGAGCGAAGCGAGAGCC
>ENA-OREC01001388-OREC01001388.1-marine-metagenome-genome-assembly--contig:-NODE-1388-length-12162-cov-13.179396_pt1 | contig 12162 bp, 7 predicted proteins | sample MGYA00248626_ERZ508543 | MGnify/ENA primary metagenome ERZ508543 (study PRJEB26211, sample SAMN05518279) | marine metagenome | isolation source: Puget Sound, Washington, USA | host: Bankia setacea... | reverse complement strand
TATGCCGTTTTATCTCGTTATGGAGACCAATTAGGTTGTTAAGACCATGGTATGCCGTTTTATCTCGTTATGGAGACCAATTAGGTTATTAAGACCATGGTATACCGTTTTATCTCGTTATGGAGACCAATCATGTTGTTAAGACCATGTTATACCGGTCCGGATAATGTTCTTATTAGAAAAACTTCACTGTATTATACGTTCCAACTGCATAATGTGTGTACCATCAAAAACACATGTTTACTTTCTATTGAGACAGTATATCATGTTCATTCTAAATGTTAGTACAGGTTGTCAAAACATTTAAAGGAGCCCATAGAGAACAGAAACTAGTTTGGCACATGTAAGAAATCTAAGCCTTAAGAACGGTAAATAAATGTTTCTGTATCAATAACTTTTACATCTAACTCTTTTTAGGATAAATTCACCCCAAAAAATTATTTCACAAATACAACCAAATCTATCATACTACATGTATAACAACAAAATTATGTCACAACAATACAAATAAGAGTTATGACATGTAGTGGTTGATATTTTGCTGGAATGTGACTCTCTGGAACTAATGCTTCTTGTAAAACAATCACATACATCACTGAGGTATACAAGGAAAATATAAACATTTAATTTTTTGAAAAGACAAAACGGTGATGGTAACACCTCTAAAACGTTGTCATCTTTTCCCAGCACTTTTTCAACTAAATAGTTACCACAAACATCTTTGAACTGTCTATATACTATTTATACATGTACATTGTACGTCAAAACTCTTTGTTTTTTTGAAAGACCCTGACAATCCTAGACTTGGTTACAATACAAATGCTCCTGGTTTTGGAATGGAATGTACTACTGTTTCTAAGGATAAAATATAAAAGTCCAAAATTCAAGATAATGCAGTACACAGGGGTATGGAATGGTTTTTGAGTACACCGTTAGGCAGATAGTTATTTACAACATTTATCATGACATGACACTAAATGATTGCCCAACAAGACACATAATCCACAATGTTTGAGAGATGCATTCACTCTCTTGTATTGAGTAGTGTCATCCACTATGTTCTGACCTTTAACTGGCAGGATTTAGTTTAATAGTAAATCATTTATCTACATTCTAATTCTAAATTGAAAACAAAAAAGAAACGCAATAGAAGGTTTTGATTTGGCTTAAGATGGCTAAACAGTAAAACAAAAATACACCTGTGAATTATGATACTTAAATATAAAAATCCATACACATGTGAACCATAATCCTTATAAAAAAAACTTTTAACAAAACACATTTCTAGTTATCATGGTTACAGACTGAACTAGTAGCAATAGGGGCCCATTTAAACATTAACTTCCACTATGGACAAAGACAATAAATATACACAAATAAAGGGTTGCTTAATACAATGTACAAATAGTGACACTTTGTGCTCAGGTGAACTAAAACATTCATATGAGGAAACACATTTTGGTCTAGTGTAATGGAAAGTGGAAAAACTAAATACATTGTATCTAACACTCTACACAATTGAATTCACCTATCTAACTTTATATTGAGACATTAAATATTATTCTAAAATACATGTAAACATCTGATACATGCCATAAAAAGAAAATGTTCCAGAGACACAGTTGTATAGTATAATTAGGCAATAATGTGAGCAAAAACTATAATTTTACACACTTTTATATACATCTTGCTTTAAGCTTATACAATGAAGTTACTTTACCTATAGGTCAATATTAAATTACAATTAAATTGGAATTTATTAAATTTTGGCTGCATGCTTTCACTAGATGTAGATGTTCCACAATATTGTAAACAGTTCAGAGAATTCAGTACTATATTTGTATAGACTATGTGTGAATCAAAGTCATACAAGCCACCATCTTAAATCATGTGACTCCAGCCATCATTACCATGGTGACAAAACTTATACAGAATCTAATATGGAAGTTTTGTATTATAAGCATCATGCCATGTATCCACAAAAAGTACTTTCATAATTTGCATGTAAATGTGGTTTGTCTGGAGTACTAAAGGCAAGCTTATCTGGAGTATTGAAGGCAGTCTTAAATGTCTTTATTGTATCATTTATAGTTTTGTTCCTTATCCGAATAGAATAAAGAAATACATACATACGTCTACAATCCACATGTGAATGGTCAAAGGTCAAGCTTTTTTATATGCATTTAGGCCTTTAATTAATAGTCAGCGTTAGTTTGAGTACCTAAGCGTTTGATTGTTGCATTTTGTTCTTTCAATTTCTGTTTAAATCTAACTAAACCAGTGGAGAAAATAAAGTGAACGCGACCTCGGCCAGAAACGTCTGAAATTATATAATCCAATTGACCAAGTGCAATAATAGACCATATTTCATAACTTTGTTTGCTGGTCTTTAATTTCGTCATAAACAGGGCTATAAGGATGATCACTCTTGTTATCAGAATGATCTTTAGTTAAGTTATCTAAACTTCCACTTGGTTCTCTGTAAGCTCCAAGGGTGATCTGCCCGTCTGTTTTAGTATTGGATGCTTCTTCATCAACTGTTCTGCTGGACATTCTCTTCAGGGCTTCGGTAACAGGTGGAGCATGTTCGTCGGGTACATCGGAATCACTAATGTTGTCCTCTAGGATTACATCATTAGGTTTATACACATAGTTCTGCAAGTTATCTGACCGCATGCTGCTTCTGTAAGAATCGGTTGGGTCGGACGACTGACTAACTCTCGGAGACTCGTACCCATCACAATATCCAGAAGCATCAGCCTCGACTCTAGGTGATTCCATATCAAAGTCTATTCCTCTATCAGCTTCTACTTTAGAATCCTCAGATTCCACTTTATCTGTTTCATAGTTCTCTGAAGCATTACTATCACTCTCATGACCAACCTTTGTATTACCATTATCTACTTCATCATTATGTACTCTAATTGGACTACTCACTTTGTCAGGTTTAAAAGAAAATGTACTCATATGTCTATAGTAAGTGGGATCTGGTTCAGCATATGTGGGGAAGTACTCGCCAGATCCTTCTATAATGCTTTGTCGATCTTTTTCCATTTTTTCAATAAGAACCTTAATTTCTTCACTTGTGGCATAAGCTAGCTCATTAGGTTTTGCCCTGTTATTCACTTTAACACCAGGTTGGTTGCCCCAAGGTTGATGGTAAATGTTCCTAGCATCTGAGGACTTACTATTCTCACTGTCGTTAATTGGTTCATAATAATTCACTTGGGTTTCCTCCTCAGTGGGAAGACGTTCTTTTAAGTCTGGTGCTGGCCGCTGCTCCTCCCTTCTCCTATGAGAAAAAATGGGAAAAGGTTGAACAAATAGGAGTTGGTTGATTAATATACATGTAATTCAGAAACAAATAACATAATATCTCTCATGTCAAGATCAGCAGACGTAATACTTCTTACAATATCAGGTGTCACAACAATCCTTCTAAGTGTTGATGTCCATAAGCCTATTTACCTTACATAGAGTACTGTTTACTATGACAAGATATTTAAAAGGACTTTTTAATTTTGCATCATATCATTCTAGATGGAAAGTTAACCACTGATCTTTTATATTCTGTTAAGATTTCAAGGTTGTCTCCCTTGACAAATCTTCAAACTTTTGTTGCAGCCTTGAAGGTCGTTACTTACCTTCTTTTTACAAAGCATATGAGAAGCAGCAACAAGCCCAATACTACAATACCAGCAACAATTCCACCAATCACTGCTGCTGTGGCTGTAAAAAGGATAGAATGTCTTTGATACTACATATATACAAATCCCGGGAGGGTGTGAATAGATACATTGTCCCCAACTCTTCTTCAATGTTCTACATCCAGTACCAAGATTTGGATAAGGGACCAGTTTTTTCACAAAGGGACTCTGCTATCACATGTTTACACAGCACCTTCAAAGGCAACAGAAACAAGATTGAATATGAAAACATAACAAATTTAATACACCCTGAGTTCCAATATTCATCATAGCAGAATGGCATATGTAATCTAGAGCAACCTAAAACATTGCATGAGTATCGGTGTACAACAAAGTGTCTTTACTAACTACCTGTTTGTAATAATAATTCCTAAACTCCTGATAATATTTCCAATCAGCAGTCTTAAAGGTAGACTTTTTAAAAACATCCCATACTATAGGCTGCTGAAATAGACACACCAATTTAACAAAGCTATTAACTTCTATCCATGAACGATCTTGACACAGTACCAGTACACAACTTCTTAAAAGTACTGCACAATATAAATACATGTCTACATTGTCTAAAATTTCAGTTCTCCTAATCTAATATAATAAGTAACAGCTAAGTACCTCATCACCGAAATGTGCGTATAACTATTGCCGATCTGTAAGAAAAACAACACCACAGCTGCTGGTTGTTTAATAAGCATATTATCCCAATAGATTAACACAGCAGTCCTTTAACACTCTTGGTTATACATGTAGTATTTTACCTAACAACTCATCTTCACTAAACTCCGAAAAATTATTACCAGCAGAAAGTGACAAGAAGTCCTCCATCATCCCACTCTTAATACAATGTACAACAAAATTGAACTATTCCACACAAACAATGTTACTTATGTCACATTACAAGTCAAGAGTAGCGCAAGGTTTCTACTTTCTTCACACAGAGGATGTTCCAATTTCTATAAATAGTGATTGCATAGCACTTTAATAAAAATGTAGATGTACCTGAAAGGAAATGCTGTGTAAAGAAGTGAAATTCGAAGCCCTCGTGAAACTTATGGGTGTGAAACTTATTGGCAAGGTGAATTACCCTGTGCTTAATTATTCTAGATGAAAAAATATAAAATGAAATCAAATTCACTGATTTATGAATGAGACTATTTATGTACAGTATGTGCCAAGGGTATTTTTAAACAGCAAATTCTCAATGATTATATTACATAAGTCTTCACACAGAAAATGTTACTTTTACTTTTACATAAACCACCCTAACTAACTGTCATTATTTTTTACTTTACCAGTATTTGGTTCATCTTTAGGACCATGTGTCCCTGTGTCATTGTTGTACTTCTTTACTGTGTCTGGATGTAAATGTATAACAGCTGAAATGATACAAACCAAAACAACATAAGAGATGACAAAAATATATCGGCCACTTTTACAATATATTTTACTCAACTGTGAAACTATAAACAGCAGACGACTGAAAAATTAAAGGCTGTGAGAAATATTGAAATGCTTATAGACAACATACAAGACAGATGGACAGACATGGTGATTCTTATATACCCCCGGCCCCCTTAAAGTTTATTTGCAGGGGTATTATAACTAGAAAAGTGAGCTATTACATTCAGAGTAATTTAACCATGAACTTTACTTAGTAGTATAATTTGTTTATATATACATTGTATACAATTTCTAACTTTAACAACTATGTACATTTTCAAAAAGCTAAAGATGACAAATCATCTTTAAACATTTAAAATAAATCATTTTTCATATAATTCACAAGCTCTCCAATATTGACTGAGCCTGACTGCAGTGTTTATCATTTGAACTTCTCTGTAGCAGTCACCAGTTTGGTATACAACTCTACTATTGGTCAGTTTATCTACCTAGGTGTGTTATCATTCCCAGGTACATGTACCATAATGAATCATCAAAAGCACCTACTTGGTGAGACTCCAGGTCTGTCCGGGAGAGTACCCACATCGTCTATGTCTTCCTGTGGCCGATTTACTGGTGGACATCTCTTGGCTGTCTGTACACTTCTAGGACCACATGTGACTCTCACTTTTACATCTGACAAGGAGGCTGTGGAAAACAAGACAATAACATCCGTGTAAAAGTAAGCAGGAACAATACGGATTCTAGAATGTCATTTTCAACATTATCATCATCGTCATCGCCAAATGTCAAATAATGCAGAGCTGCACTTCAAACAGCGAAGTATACAATCTTGATGCGATGTTTGAATGCATTTTTTGTTGATTTAAATCAAGACTTGAATGACATATATGTTTAACCAGATTGATAAAGCAGTTAACATTGTTATTTGGCCATTGATCATAAGCATGTAGAAGAGTATAGGATTCGGATGCGTCGCCTACATCGGATGTTTCTAAATTGTTTAATGTATTTTTTATCCAGCATTAATCGAAATTCATTAGTAGACCGTTATATTAAGCGACCCATTTTTTAATGTCCCTTAAGAGGTTGCTTAGTACAATGGCAGCTATATTTGAAATGGACCCGGTCTATATACATATAACAACTTTTTAATTTTTGGGGGGATGGGGGTCGGGGCATAAATCTATACTGTCTGTCTTTAAACATGAACAGGGTATAAATTTCCTTTGAAATAGTTTAGCAATCCTCAACTCATACCATCCGTGTGTTGAGTAAGGAGCAACTGCTTGTTGTACAATTATAAACTCTCTGTAATACTCTAGCACATAAACAATGACAAGTCAACAGTGACAAACAATACAAATATCACCTGATAACTGGGCAATCCCACTTTTAGTAGCTAATCTGTTGCAAAGTTGAAACGTTTTACTTAAAGTGACTTATATCAAGTTAAGTAAATTCCTTAAAGCCTTAAATTGGTCCGATGGAATAATTATCACACTATCTGCAGATTTATCAGTATCACCTGGGCAAGGAAATATGGTCTATGCGATTAAGTTATTTTCTTTTGCTATTTTCACAATGGGTTTTTTACATGGCCTAGAGCTACATTGTCTTTTTTTCTTAACTGAATGTTTTACACTAGGATATGATCATTAGGCAATCAAGATTACGATCTCAGTATGACTTCTAGCTATGCCTTAAACATTCTTTTAATCACCTTTGGCAAACTTTGTCTACCATGACACATGAAAACAAATTAATCTCTGCTAATATTTCACAGACGACATACTTGCTTGTAACCTGATATACAGATTACTGTAATATGGTACCTGTCGTATCTTGATTTTGGACAGTGAACAACTGAATGAAAGTCTGTCAGGTCAAACCCTACTTTTTACAGGTCCTATACATGAAAGAACTGAGGCAGTTAATATTTAAACACTATCTCTAAACTCTTAACACTAAGGACTGCCTAAGAGAGGCTTTTATTTACATTAATGATTTTACACTGTAAGAAAAAAATATTTGAACAAATAGATCCACAGCGGTAGGGAATCCTTTTATAACACCTGGGCTGGATTTCATAATCATTTAATCTGGCTTAAGTTTAATCTAAAATACTTCATGCACCATTTGACATATTTTAAACAAATTTCTCAGGAATGTTAATAGCAGAAACTATAGTTTGTAAGAACAAAATAGTAAACATTTTAAATTTGGTCAGCAAATGTTAGGATTTACACTGAGCGCTTGAATGCGAAACCCAGCCACGTTTTAATTTCCTTAAAGGCTTAAACTTAAATCCCTTACTATAGAACATTACTACAGCTGCTATTTTTGAACAACTGCGCAAACATATTTTGAAATCCATCAGATAGTACATGTAGTTCAGTGTAATAATTTGAAATACAACCAGCATTTTCTGAGAAGAAAGTTCCCAAAGTTTTGCATGGAACTTATTTTCTTAAAGGAATCTGTAAGTGGCGCAACCAAGGAACATTCCTATGAAGTTTGCTTACAATTAGCTTAGTGGTTTACGAGGAGAAGCTATTAAAAAAGAAATGTTGACGGGGCACAAAGCCTGACAATCATGCCCAATACTTATATGTATAACTCATAAATGTAGTATTGTGGTATCATGTATCTACATAACATACAAAGTTAAGGAATATTTGTCTGGAGTTATTGTCTTACTCATGTTTACTGTGTCAGTTGTAAAAATTATTAGGAATTACACAGGAATTTCAGAATATGATGGTATTCATGTCCTGGTGTCAAACAAAAAAAACTTCTTGTTTAAAACATAATTCTTTGATCATTGTTTGCTTAAGCATGTACGATAGTCTTAAAGCATTTGTTAATAGATTGCGGACATTTATATGTTTTCAGTATACATGTCGAACTTGCCACATACATTTTTTAAAGCAAATGATGAAACATTGGAATACAGAAGGGACAATGTAGATAGGATTCAGATAGTTAAATCTTTACATAATTTTGACCAAATGAAATTGAACAATCACTTCACATTAGATCCAGAACAGTACCATGGTCATTCAAGTAAGTTCAAGCACTTGAAGTGTCTCCACAACGTCACAATTTACTCTTTACTCTTTTACAGTAAAATACTGGAATAGTTGACGCAAAGAAACTATAGTATATCTCATAATCTGTTAATTCCACAAATCAGTTAAATCACTGCCAAACAAAGAAAATTGGAACAAAAAGTTTTCAACCTTTTTATACCATTTGTAGGTTTAAATTTCAAATAACGAAGAGGCAATACAGCACCTTTTAATTACTCTTTCTTAGAATCAGTTTAGACAAGCAATCTGGCAAAACATATCTATAAGTAACTTTCAAGTTGAATGGTAAATGCTTGATAATCATTGACACCCTTGATGTAAATGATCACCCAAAGACTTTACGGAAAATTTCAACTCATATTTTCCTAAGATTTGTAATTGAGACAATATGACTGTTCTTACCTGACACTTGCAGCCACACCTCTTGTGGAAACCTCTTTTGTTGTTTATGCAAATACACAACCAAGTTATTTTCTCTGCTTTCATGAAATGTCTCGAAACCATGGAGAAACTTTCCCGACTCACAACTATATGTTTTGAGTTCTTTTTGTCCAACAATCTCTAAGCGGCTTTCTTGTGAGCATTCAGTGAGATTGTTATTAATGCTATGGAGCCTTACATCCACAGATTGAAAACGTAGCTTGGCTGTAGTGTTGCAAACTTCAGGAGTAACCACACAAGAGCATTGGTCAAAATTGGTGTGTGGAGAAATGGCGGAATGACGTAACTGAATGGAATGTCCGGTTATTGTGTTCTGTGAGCAAATGTCGATGAAGTTGTGCTCTGAAATGAAAAATATAAATACAGAATTACACATATCGATTTACATTTAAAAACCAGGTAATACTAATTAATAGTTTGTATCATGAACATTTTGTTTCTGTTTACAAACAGACAAAACAAATACCAGCTTAAAGAAAACATGAACTTGGTCTTTGTAGACAAGTGGCCTTTGTGAGCAGGTTTGACATTTATTAAAAGTTCCAACAATGTACAAAATGAAAGTTGTCTCTGGTCAGTTGAAAGTCTCATAACAGGTGATCTTTAGTACATAACAAGTTTGTCTGTACATAGCTTATGCTCACAATTTGATAGTTGGTGATTCATAATGACTGGTACAGAATTGGGGAAAAAAGCAACCCTGAATAAGTCTGTTTAGAGAACTAGGTCACAGTTGTTAGACATCACACTATGTAACCACAATACACATGTATACAATTCAGGTTACAGAAACTCCACTCATCCTATCAAACTGATGAGTGTTTTATGAAGCAGGGTGGAGTGTTTTATGAAGCAGGGTGGAGTGTTTTATGAAGCAGGGCTGACTGGACATTTTGAAATCTGTAAACTATTTTCTAATGCTTTACCATACCCTATAATATGCAGGGCTCGTGACCTGCATGTATAATATGTCACAGTGTCAGTTTGTCTATGTTTATTACATGTACTTGGTAAATATTCATGTCCCATACAACCATTTCCTGTGGGTTTAAACATTAATATAACTTTCAGTATGATTTACAAACAAACCTATACATAGTAGAACACCCAAGGTTTACAACATGCCTACTCGAATTTCTACACTAAATTTCTAAACTTCACTAGCTAGAAGGTTATCTCTATTAGCTTACATTCAGCTTATGTTGAAGCTAAAATAAACATGTAGTGACTTTAAGCAGGTCGTTTAACTCAACATTTCAATGTCAACATTTATAGGAATAGTGACTTAATAATCTAAAGTTAAACTACAATCTATCATAAATTGTTCAATGCAATATTCTGGAGATTAAACATGTGACTTTTCCGCCTGTGGTGCTAATTGAGTAACCCTAACTATTTGTAGTTGCCTTTAACTGCCAACTGTTGAGGTCAAACCCTTTTAATTATTTTTGTTGAATAGCTATGGGCCTAATACATTATACTGCACACCTGGGTACCAATAAGGGGTAGCTATATTCATTGTAGATTTTAGACAATTTCAAAGAAACTGCCATATTTTTCAAAAAGGGCCATACCTCTAAAGTTATGACAATTTTCTCTCAATGCACAACTTCACACAGATATATTAATCATTCTGCCAGTTCTTAACAGATTCCATTTAACAATGAAGGAGGAGTTATCCAACCAAGAAATTTAACATGGTCTGTGAGTTGTAATCAATACTAATAAAGGTTTTTCTGTGATTTCGTGTTAAGTAAAAATTGGTTTATTTCATTATGGTCCTTGTACTCTGCATATATCCTTCATACATGTACATTTCAGGACTGAGTGATCTTGAATGTTTGCCCTACACCCAATGTGTGCCGTTTAAAGGTCCTTAGTTTATCTTCTTAATTTAAGGTCATGGTGACCTTGACCGTGGTGACTTTGACCACTAACCTGGTGGCCCTAAAATCAACAAAGGCTGTCATATCAATTACTCCTGAGTCCAAACATATATGTATACCAAGTTGGATCATACTAGTCTACAACATTGTAAACTTATTGCCTATTGGTTTGACAATTGTTTCTGCATTCAATAGCTTAATGACCTTTGACCTGGTGACATGTTAATAGACCATCTAAAAATGTCTTCCAATCTACATGTATACAGTGGCGGATCTACCGGGGGCACGGAGGGCACGCGCCCAGCAAGTAATTTTTTTGGGGCACATCTTTACTGTACAAATAAGTTGTTTTGTCACTATTTATATAATTATTTGAGCAAATACACAATTGAAACTGATTCTTGAGGTCCGTTATTTATGGAATGCCATTTTCAGAGTATAATAATATAGTACACGCCATGAAAGTCTCTTGAAAATGATATCGGGCCTGAAAATTCGATAGCGATAAATCGGCGCCGCATTTAACATTGTTTCAAATTAAGGCAATATGCACCTTTAGGCAACCTTTTTATTTTTAATTTTCTCAGCACTTCCAACTTCCGAAAACATTGAATCAATAGCGTTAGTATGCGCAGTTCCAACTTCCAAAGAATCGTTTTGAATACCGCTAGAATGCACCTATTAGCGTCCTTGATTTCAAATTTTTCTCAGCAGTACCAACTTCCTAAACATCGCTTCAAATAGTGTCAGAAGTTATTATTAACTTTTACCCAAGAAACAAGGGGTTATAAAATCAACTACTCATGACCCTATGAAAGTTATTGTTGGGATATTTGTGCCTGTGACCTTAATCTTTCACCTGGTGACCCGAAACTCATTACCAACATCTATAACAAGTTTGAAAACCCTTGGCAAAACCAAATACTTTTTATAGTCACCTTTATTGCTCAGACAATCTTTGGTCTACAGATACACCGTAAGGTCAGTGACCTTGACCCAGAGAAACAGAAATTAAAAGAACAGGTACTCATATGCAGACGAAAAAGCCTGTTCGCAAAACAATTTGTGTATGGGTACCGCGTTTTCTGGACCAGGCGCCCCGCATTTGTAACTGTTACTAAATTGCTGAGGCGCTTGCAAATACATTCACTATACCAGTAATAGTCTTTAACAAGCATCTAGAGTGTTTAAATGATCACAGTTTAAAAATGGGGTCACGTGGTCGATGGAAAGGAACAGTATCCAAGTATACACAGAAAAATGCAATCCTCAACTATTTTCACTCGCAGAACACCACATCAGACACAAAGGAAATAGCGAGGTCAATTTTGAATAATGTTTTGAATGATTCAGTGACTGGCAGTACATATTGTCAGGCTCTGATTTTGTGAATGAAATACAGCTGTAGTAAATAGCTCATTTGAAAGTGCACAGAAAGCAACGGCCCATTCTGGTAGTCGTTCGAAAATAGACCTAGAAGTTCACATGGCTGATTGTAAACAATATCAAAGAACAAAAAACTCCCAGCTGTAAAAAAATGCCAGGAGTAGAGAGACACACTAGTTTTAACCAATGTCTGGGCCCACCAAGTGTTCAAATGTCTGGCCTATGTAGACACAATGAGATGGGCCCACCAAG
>ENA-OREC01001387-OREC01001387.1-marine-metagenome-genome-assembly--contig:-NODE-1387-length-12165-cov-14.681916_pt1 | contig 12165 bp, 6 predicted proteins | sample MGYA00248626_ERZ508543 | MGnify/ENA primary metagenome ERZ508543 (study PRJEB26211, sample SAMN05518279) | marine metagenome | isolation source: Puget Sound, Washington, USA | host: Bankia setacea... | reverse complement strand
GGTATTGACATGGAGAGGTTTCCAGAGTACAAGAATGATGTGGAGTTTACAGAGGCACTTGTCACAGAACAGAGTGTGTTCTGTCTTCCAGCCAAGGTGAGCATTTATAGTGTTTTGTACTGGAAACTTGGCCTGATCTGATATAAGCTTGACAGTGACTTGGTTCCAAAGAACTTTGATCAAGCTCAAATATTACAGGTGTATATATATGACAGGTGTGCATCTATTGTATAAGTCAATATTCTGTCTTTAACAAGTGTTAAATGTTAATCTAAATGACAATGAATTTTTTAAAAATATTTTATTATATGATGTTATATCGGGAAAGCCAAAAACAAACCTATAGAGATCAATATCATATCATACCCTACCTTACCATATTACACTCATATGAAAGTGCAATGGTTGTATTTCACTTGAAACAAACAGCATTATGTAATGTAAGTGCTTTGCGATTAACTGCCTCTCTAAGATGTTAGTTTGTAAGTGTTGGTTTAACTTACAACTCATGTGAACTTACTTGTTTTCAGTGCTTTGATTACCCTGACTATTTCCGTGTGGTGTTGACAGTGCCCCAGGACAAGTTACTGGATGCATGTAACAGAATACAAGAGTTCTGTAACACTCACTATAAGGAGAGTGCTCAATCCATCAAACATGCAACCAATGGGAGTGCAGCTAATGGCAAAAGTAAATGAGCGGAAAATAAAGATAAAACTGCAAAGAAACACAATCAGTAGTAGTCTCTTCATGAAATGAGTCGTGTAGATAATGTTTGAGTTGACTTTGTGGTTTAAAGTGTAACCTTGAATATCTGGTCACCAACAGCTCAACTTTATTCGTCCAGGACACCTAGGTTTCTTGATTTCTAGGTTGTTTTATGCAGCTATTTTTGTTAAGTTTACTAGGATTCTGGATTTCCGAGGATCATAACTTTTATAATCTTCACAACATATTGGGCACATACTCATTGAATCCTATCTAAGAGATTATATTACGAGTTTTCCATTAGCAATTTGGCCAGCGCATTTAGCTTCAATTAAAGACATGGGGACCGTTTTGTCAATACTCCTACATGTACCAATTGTACCTTAGTATGGTATACTGTTCTACCATTGGTCAGTTTATCTACCTAGGACTCTTAATGACACTACCTCCAGATGAGTGGGACAAGGTCAGTGGTACATAAGAGATTATTTAACGTTATTTACACACAACAAAAACTCTAAAAGGAATCTCATGCAGTGCAGTGCAGCTATATACATGTATAAGTTTAATGTATGGGTTGTGTTTATTTGTCCCTTAAGTAATCAATGTTTTATTCTGATGTCAGCATCTATATTTTGTACACACTTACTCCACCAGAATCTCAACTAACTCATCTCATACAAGTACATTCACTTATTATGATCAATATTTGATATTCTATGTTCTTCTGTATATTTTACACTGATGACATTTTGTGAGTGTTAGTGAAGCATGAATCTCATCATATATAATTATAATAATTTGATGTTATATTTTTTTACTCAAAGAATCTCTGAATGCCCTGGTGTATTATAACAAATTGTTGGGGACATGAAGGATTGATGTTGTCCAAAGGTTTGGCATTATTTAACAAACATCTTAACAGGGTAATGGTCAAATACATGGCCATCTGTCGTGAATTTTCTATGCAGCTTGATTTTTATGACAATTATCATCAACATTTTCATATTTTGTGGCTGGATATTATTATACATATTTGTTGAATAGTTTACACCTGTTTTTATTTTCACCGTTTGCTTGTTTTAATCGCCACAATAACTACCACGATACCATCCCATTGTAATGATAGACTAATTGTATTGTTCCTTGTTAGTACTGTTTACTTGCATTATGTGGATCCCATGATTATGTCACTTCTGGAAATTACTGTTTTGTTTTATCACTTTGTTATTGTTAATATATATGAATACTTACCAGCTTTGTTTGACAGTACCAAGTAGAACCGTAGCTACATATGTTGTTTTAAAATAGTACTACATTGTACATGTATATTTGTTGTCAGTGTTTGTTATTAACTTGTTGTAACTCAAGCATTGTGTACTAAGTTTGCATTAAGACAACATTATATCAACAGAAGTAAGTCTCTATAAATGTGAATGCTTAGCTACGTATACTCACATTCTTAAATACAGGCATATATCTCTAATAGATGAATCACTGAGACAATTTTAAACCAAATATTTTACACTGATTATGAAAAAACATTATTACATGACATTGTACAAGTTTATACAAATACATCTTGTCACGTTGTGTGGTCAACTGTAACAATTTAGACGTTTAAACATCTCAGTGTGTGTTGAAGAAATTAGGAAAAACGTTCTATTTTTAAATAATCATTTAAATTAGACAATCTGAGAAATTGGCACTTTTTTGGTGCGATACTGAGGCTTAATGGTGCAACTGATTAAACTAATGCAACTTGATTATTGAATTACTCTTGTCAACTATGTAACTCATTTGTGGTTCAAACAAAGTATATTTATAGTGTTTGTTCAGTTGCTTCCAATATATAACTGACTTGGTTTTCTTTATATTGAATCTTAGTTCAACTGATAACATTTTGTCATGTTTATAGTTATAGAATCAGACAGGCAAACCAAGACATCTGATTGGGTGTAACTTCCATTCATATCGTTTGTGTTAAAAACAGTTCTGGAATGATTGTGACCTTGTATGAATTACTATGTGTCTTGTTTGTTTATGTATATAACAGTTCTGGAATGATTGTGACATTGTATGAATTACTATGTGTCTTGTTTGTTTATGTATATACAGGTTTAACATATATATATATATAATTTGTTGTAGAAATGCTAAATATTCTTGAAATAAACTCTTCTGATAAGGTGGTACAAAAGGACCATGTGACAGAAATGTTTAGAGGTATTTTATAACATCTTTGAAAGGACACTTTTAGGGTATGATGTGATACCTGTATAGGTGAATATCTTTGCATATTTATAGATATTGTTACTGTTTGGCTTTTTTGTGTATAGTCAAGAAAAGAACTACAAAGTATTTTGTATTTATCAACTAACAAACACGTCACTTTATACCCCAGTGCTTGCCATTTAGTGGAGCACCATTGGTAGGTATTGCATGGGAACATTGACCAGACACCTGTTAATTCATTACACGTTGAATTGGTCCATGCAATTTATTCAAGAGTTTCTGGTCAATATTGTCATGCAATACTGTGTCCAAATACCAGGTGGGCCATTCAATCTATTTAGTAAATTGTCTGCCATCTCGTTGAACAGACTGCCGTTATAAATTAGAAACATTGGTAAAAGGCGTTTAACCCAATAAAACCAAACCATACATTTAAAATACCACTTAAACCTGTTTTGATTTCTACATGTCATTATGAAGCTTATACATTGTTTGTTTTTTGTTTTTTAGAGTATTTAGTATTTGTGCATTCACATATTATGGAATAAATTAACTATTTAATATATGACTTGTTTGTTGTACCTGTTCTGATTTAATTAAAATATCATTTGAGAGAGGCAACGAGGATAACCATTGAGAACATGTTTAATTGTGTATACCTCATTACCTGTAGATGTAAATCAGAAAACAAAACTCAGGTTGGCACAATATTTATTCTAAAATGACTAACAAAATAACAAAGTGATCAGACAAGTACACATCGATGTAGTAACAATTAAAAGCATTATTCATTAAAATTGGAGTAAAATCATTATACATAGATGTCTATCAACATGAAACTGAAATGGATGAGACTGAATGGTAGTCAATAGATATTTCCACAACTAAAAGTATTCTTCATTTCCTGAATGCTTAGGCTTAATTGTTTATACACAAGGTATTCTATTCCATGGATTTCTTTGTTTTGCCGTCAAAGGCTCCATTTTATGATTGAGCAAAAATCTTGACCCTCATTGCCTAGCACTGGTTGGTTCTAGGAACAGATGTGAGCGCAATTTAAATAAGCAAAGTTGCTTGTTTTACAATACTAAATACAATTACTAAAATAAATTAGTTTAACTACCTGGTATATTTCTATGAAAACAACAATTAATGGCTGTATATAAACATAACAGCTTCATTATGCCTGGCAGTTGTAGCTGGTTCAACTTGATATGTTTTAAAATATAGGACAATGGTACATGTACTTGTTTAGCTCCTGACATAACTATATAAGTGAGTAAAGCTTTGACTAGACAGCAATAACAACTGCATAGATACAAGTTCACAACATTGATTGCACAATTACATGATCATATATGGAAAACAACTATAATATCTGGAATACTACAGGAATATACACAATAAAATATCGAGTTTTGTACATCGAAAAACAAACGTGCAAATTACACTAGCAGTGTTCATATACTAGGTATGTGAGTTTACCAATAGGTATAAGTAAAATAGACAACATCTTTTAAAGCTATTAGGAAAAAAACATGCTTGCACAAAAGCACTCGGGTCGTCATTCTGGGCCAAATTTCATAACCAAGGATTTACCCTCAGTGTTAATCCTAATAATTGCTGACCAACTTTTGAATTCACTGTGTTATTCTAACAAATACAACTGATGTTTATGTAGATTCATAGGTAAACTATATATCCTGCTTTAAACATTCCTGATAAAAATTGTTTGAAATATGTATAATTTTGCATGATATATATTGGATTAAATCTAAGCCGTATTAAAGTATTATGAAATTGGGCCCATCTCACTTAATCCTTAAATGAGGTACATATATCAGAGTATTCAGCTGACTATTTCAGCTCACTATTACAGCACTCATTGTGAATGTTACAGTGAGGTAGAAAGAAGTTATTTGGTAACACAACACAAAGACTATTTTTATTATAAGTGAAAATGCTTAAACTTCACAACACGATTTCTGACACAATGTGCAATCTAGTACATTACTTACAAGCTAAAATATAACTGCAATGTACATATAAAACTACATGTGGATAAAACCTTCTTTGGTGAGCTCTCTAGATGCTACGGTTGTTAAAAGCTTGAGTCCATTCATATTGAGTAGGAGTTTTCATGAGTCATATATGGCACATACATTCAGGTTGATACCACTTTCAACTTTATCAAGGTTTTTAATGTTTAAATGGTAAATACATTGCACAGCTCCCTTGCACCCCTTCATAAGTTAGTTAGCCCAAATGCTAGATTTTTCCACGCAAAACACGAGTGTTAAATAAAACAACCATACTAAAACACATACACACAGTTCATACTTTCAATTCTAGTTAAAAATGGAATGTCTAAATTGCAACTAAATTTATCTTCGTAATCTCAGCCTGTGTTAGAAATCGCACAGGAAATCCCCAATACATGGTGCCCATGGAAACGTACACATGTGACCTGTCACTATGGCGATATAATCCAGCATAGAAAGGGTTGAACAAGTACGCTCCAATCGTTATAGGAAACATCTGTCCTCCATGAGTGTGACCTGAAACATTGGATACACATACATGTTTAATATGAACAACAGGTTATAAAGTGTCAAATATAGCCTGGCACTGAAACAAGTAGTATGGGCAGTTGTAGGTGTAGGTACCTTCAACGTATGTGCCAACTGTGACTTAAAAACTGAATAATTGACAACAAATGTAGAACACTGATATGTAGGACCATATAAGCCGTCCAGAAGCTGAGGACATGCATGAGGTAAGCACTACGTGTAGGTAGGACATATATTGTAACATTTGTTCAGGAAGAAAACAAGAATAAAATAAATGCTTCTATATTTCGCTACAAATCCTGAAAGATGACGGCAAATAGTACAAAGATTTTGATTAGTATGGAATTAAACGTTTATGTTAGTTATGAACACTAGAACCCACCACATATGGTGTGACTGGAGTGCTGTAATTAGAGCAAGAATTTGGTAAGAATCCAGGTTATTTGGCTAAAAGAAATAATTGCTGTGAAGGTTTCAAATGCCTCATCAATATAATATGTACATGTAACTTTAAATGTAACTATATATAAAGTTTTAAGTCTTTTTCGCGAATGGTTTTCTAGAAATTGAGTGAGTTGTATAAAGCAGATGCTACTTTAACCTTCAGGAATATACTAAAGCCTGTTGCAGTCATACTTTTTTTCAATGATTTAGACCATATTCCTTTTCTAATGAAGTACATTATATAGTAGTATAAAGTCTCCCAGATTCGGTTTCTAATGAAATCTCCAATAAAAAGACAAATGAGACCTTTGTGTCATAAAACAAGGTACCCACTACTCTGATGGTACCACTTACAGATGTTTCTCTACTGCCTAATCAATATTTATGTGTTTAGTTACACTCTACTGTAAGGCCATAGCTTAAAGTTTTTTGCTAAACTTTTGCTAAAACAGATATTGCAATATTCTACTTCAAATCCTACAATAAAGAATTTGAAGTAAGAAATCTATAGATTGTTTTCCCTGCACATTTATATCATAGGTTAGTGAGTATAAGTAAGGTAAAACTAATGTAGGTTTTAAGGTATGCTATTTTTATTTCTGGTTTTTGAATTAATCTTTTGGAGAGAAGAAAGACATAACCATTGAAACTGTGCTAACAAACTGAGTTACAACACATATATGATCACCTAAGCAGATGTTAACACTATCTTGGTTATTTCCATGGTAGTTCCTACTCTAACTGGAACAGTTCCATACATTGTGCCCATAGAAACGTAAACATGTGTGTAAGGGTCGATCTTGTAGAGCCCCACATTGTAAGGGTTCAAGAAGTAAGAAATTAGCATCAAAGGGAAAACTTCCCCACCGTGAGTGTGCCCTGGAAAAAGAAGGGTGAGTACGTGGGTGTTATCTAACAAAGTAATATTAACAGTTCTCTAAATTTAAACCGTCACCTTTAATACAGACTACAGTGTGAGTCGACTATCTGTTTTATTTATAATTCAAGCTCATCTATTTAAAGCACCATTCTATTTTATAAAAATTGTTCTCAAAAATATCCTTTCACAGTTAATATTGTTTTAATTTAAGGTACATTATATATGCGTAATGAACATTCTACAAAGTTGGCAAAAGTAGCATTTCATCTACAGTCAAATTTGCGGTGGCTCGAAATGCAATCACTCTAAATGCCCGCCTCACTCGAAATGGTTTTATATTCCTGGTACAGTAACTGTATGACAACGAGAGTAAGTGGGCTTTCTCATAGGTAATTATATACAATGGGGTCATTTCTAAAACAAGCACAGCAACAATTACTTTTTTTCCCTAAGCCTATGACTTATGTCACGATTTACAATGTGTTAAGACTTTTCACAAAAGGCCATCATAACTCCAATATCTTTAGCAAATATACAAATTATAGTCATTGGAACAAAAATATGGACAAAGTCTTAAATTCAGTCAGGTCACATGTCACGCATCTGAAGAATGCTGACATTTCAAGCGGAGAAATACGTATATCTGCTAGCTTCTTTTCTCAAAACAGAAAAGAAACGATAAAACCTTACTGTAAAAGTATAGAACAAGAAAATCCCTGGAAGCGAAGAATGCTCCCCAAATGGCTATTGTCTATAAAAGGCAGAACTTGTAATCCAACACCACTTGTACACCAAGACATAACAAAGAAAACAACCTTTTATGAAAAAGGAGATAACTAGTAAAATGTAAGATAGGGTTATGGTTCTTGTCTTTTGTACTTCCTGTCATTAACATCTATGTATGTACCAAGTTTAAATTCAATCCCTTTAGTACTTTCCAAGATAAGGCCAGGATAAGTAACTGTTATGAAAAAATGGTTAATGGAAGATAACTCTGTAATATACAGGGTAGGGTTATGGTTATTGTGCAATGCCCTTCCTCTCACTGCCATCTATCTATATACCAAGTTTCAATTCAATCCCTTTTATACTTTCCAAGATATGGCAAAGACAGACATCCATTATGAAAGACTAAAAGGTTATGGGAAGATAACTCTGTACATGCACAGGATAGGATTATGGTTCTTGTGCACTGTCCTTTCCCTCACTGCCATCCATCTATACACCATGTTTCATTTCAATCCCTTATCTACTTTCTAAGATATGGACCGGACAGGCAATAATTAAGAAAAATGGTTCAGGGATGATAACTCAATAATTATGCAGGGTAAGATTATGGTTCTTGGGTTCTGCCCTTCCCCTCATTTCCATCTATCTATATACCAAGTTTTATTTAAATGCCAAAAGTTTTAAAGTTATTTGCAGGACAAGGTACCAGATTGACGGACGGACAAAGCGGCGACTATATGCTTCCCCCTTTGGGGAGCATAACAAAAAGAGTATAGGCCTTCCAAATACAAGGCACACACATATCTTTACAACACATAACTATCTTAGACACTGATAGTAACAACACAGCTGTTAATCACTTCATCAGAGATGCGATCACTCAAAAAAAGCAATCATTCGAAATAATTTGAGTCTGGAAGTTTTGCGAGCCACTGTTATTTGACTGTATATACTTTAGAATACTGATGGCAGTACCAACACCAAATTAGTAATTTGAAACATGCTCTAATATCACAGCACACACCATAACTAAGTGCTTAGTCAACATAAATTTAGTAACACTATGGGGAAAACTGTAAGTAACTTATTTCAAGTTTTAAATGCAAGGCTAACATAACCATGCACACAAAAAACATTTTTAATTGAGTTCAGGTAGAAATTACTTAAATTTCAAAGATAAAAAATCAAGATATTAACCATGACAAATGTGCCAATATACATTGTATATATAATTCAAAATACTTTGGTTGAGAAATTAAACCTACACTCAAGCTTATGAATGAATGACAAACATTTCACATGATTAGAGTGAAGGATACTTTTTAAAAGACCCTTAACTTCACTTAAGCCATGATATATGGTCTTTATTACCGGAAAGCACTAGGTCCACCCTGTAGTCAGTTGCTAAAGCTTCCTTAGCAGAGGCTGGCTGATGAGCTACAAGTATACTTGGAAGTGTTGAATCACATGACTTCAGGGCAGAGTCAAAATCTGTTCCATGATCCATATATCTGTAAACAATGGTAGAGAAGTAAGACATTCAGTGAACATTACCTCCTGTTTATCAAATTAAGAGCTAGACAGTCAACAGCAAAGCAAGAGCTCACTAAGTAGTGCAGGTGGGTTTCCTTAGGGTACTCCGGTTTCCTCCCACATGAAGAAAGCACAAGTGCAAACATCCCTACCAACAAGCATGATTAATATTAGTTGTATGTACATGTACAACTTGTTTTGTTATTGTTGTAAAATAAATAAAGTTTCAATTTGAAAGCAAGTGAAACGATCTGCAAACACCAGTAATAGCATGCGATAATTCATAAAAGAAAGAGATAACAATTACATCCCAGGGATTAGTTGAAAGTAATTTAAAGGGAACAATGGATATCTTTCAATTTTGTTCCAATTTCACTTATAACAATATATTCTTTAACTGAGATCTTATAATGAGTGAGATGATCTATTATTTGCACATGCTATAAAAAAAAAAATACAATCTTAAGCAGAAGTTCATTTATGCACATTTAAATTGTAACAACGTTTGAATTGCTTTAAAACAGTTATTACTAGAGGGTAAACAAGGTACATTAATACAGATACTGTCTAAATAAATCTCAAGTTCTTGTACCTGTAAGTCTTTGCTGTAGGATCATCTACTCCAGCTAAACAGAAGCCAGGCGTGTTCCCCCTTTTAATATTGACATTGCTGTTATGTAGGCTAGTAATGCCAAGAGTAGACAATTTGTGCAGCCAGTTCTCTGCATCAGTAGTGTAGTACTCATGGTTACCTGGATACAAATGAAGAGAAAATTATATAACTTAAGATATAAAGTAAATAAGTATATGATACATCTATACAATATAATTTAGCAGACAATTGTACAGATAGAGTGTTCGTCCTATGGGTGTTGATATAGCTTATCATTATTAGACATAAAGTAATACAAATGGAAGAGTTGTCCACCTGTCAAAAATCATGTAACAACAAGTTTCCAGTGGAAAGTCAATGATTGCAATGTTTTTTTCACATAGAAAGTGACCTACTGTTATCTCGGTTAAAAGTTTTTAAACAAAATTTAATAATATATTTTTGTAGAAAAGACACACACAATAATTGGAGCACTGGAGTCTCCACCAAAATAAAAGTATTTACCTGTTACAAAATAGACCCCATGCTTGGACTTGATCCAATCTAATGGCTCAACTGCTTCTGAAAGCTGATCTACCCTTCCGTCTACCAAATCTCCACCAATAATGACCAAATCTAAAATAACAGATAATAATATAATCTAATTATAGAGCATATGGTTCTACCAACTTTCTCCAGGCAACTAACTCTGACTAAAATATATACAAATATGACACTTCTAAACTACAATACGCAGACAGTCTTTTATTAATATAATGATATATACCATAGCCAGCATTTAATACCCAGTCATTATGTTGGCCTACGTACCTGACTGAATATAGTTAATCATGTGCACAACCTTCTCTAGCTTCTTCATTCCTATAGTTGGTCCAAGATGAATGTCTGACACAAAGGTTATTTGAAACTGATCAAACTCTTTTGGTAAATCCTTTATTGGAATGGATACTTCTTTAATCTTTGGAGGCTGGGATATGTTATAGAAACCCACGCACACAATAAATGCTGCATAAATTACAACTGAAAATCCCTGAAGTTTAGTGTTTTTTGGTCTGGTCTTTTGTTTAAGAACATACCTCCATATAAACATGACTAGTTTAACAATGACTAATCCACAGAAAAGTTGCACAACTGCGGCAAAACATAGAAACAACCAGAATGCCACAGCAAACGGCTCTGTTCTAATTAACAGTGTAAATGAAGTGTAAGACAGTAAAGAGGAGATCTGGATAACTGCTAAAACTACACGCCAAAGTAAGGATTTCAATGTGTATGTTCGCCAATTTACAATATCGCGAAAATCTACAAAAAGGGTCCACTTCCAACTACTTGTCCCACTGTCTTTGGTGTTGACATTTCTGTCCGAGTCCAATAAATGGGACAAGTTGCGCCACACAAACGCATTCAACAAACTCATAAAACTTAAAATGACGATTGTAAGTTGAAACCGCAGTATACGTGCTCTACGAACAGCATCTGATATGTTCATGACATAAAGCTTATTAAAGACTAGCACGGATAATACAACCGCTACGATGTACACAATGATCTTAGTGGGTGTCGCCATTTTGAATGTCGCTTAGAACGCTCGAAGTTGAAATAAGAACCAATTCCTAAATACTTAACATACCAATAAATACAATTCATATACGTATCATCTCTATCTCATATCGAGGAATTAATACTTATCCTGACTAAACGTCATTTGTGATTGTGTTTATAGTTTTTCCAATTATCAATGAAATGTTATAAGCGACTAATCCGATTACCGTAAACCAGGAAGTTTGGCATGGCTGTCAACACAACACAACATGCTTGGACAGTGGAAGTAGGGACACGATCGTACCTATATATTGTCACGTAGGAGGAAGACTTTGTGCATAAATATTCACAGTACAGACCTGTAATGAAATCGGTGAGTAACTGAAGTGTTTAACCTTTTGTTAATAATGATTTGATGGAAAATAGTGATTTGTCTTGGCTAAGTTAAAAGATATACCACATAACACATTTTTTTAAATTGTACAATATTGGTACAAGAGTTTTAAAAAACTTTTAAAAGATCTGTTACATTTATGCATATGTCCTCGTTTTTAGTAGATACAGACCAAAACATTTTTGTTTGCAGACGCTTTTCGCTTCGGTCTGACATTAACCGATCTATAATTTAAGCATAATTATATGTAAATATTTGAACATCGTAAATGTTCGGAAACTGATTCAACTTCTGCAGTTTTTTAAGTTTATAAATATTTAAGCTCCATTTTTAAAAATGTACGAAGGGATATATTCATCCTTTATACGTTCATCATGTATATAGGTTGATATCCCCGTCTAGTGGGTTTTCGACGGATTAAGTGTTTTTCGAGTGATTGGCCTATTTAAACTAAAGCTATATTTTCAAATACCTAGACAATTTTAACCTGCTATGCAACCTTTATCGTTGTCATTTG
>ENA-OREC01001386-OREC01001386.1-marine-metagenome-genome-assembly--contig:-NODE-1386-length-12166-cov-13.785507_pt1 | contig 12166 bp, 6 predicted proteins | sample MGYA00248626_ERZ508543 | MGnify/ENA primary metagenome ERZ508543 (study PRJEB26211, sample SAMN05518279) | marine metagenome | isolation source: Puget Sound, Washington, USA | host: Bankia setacea... | reverse complement strand
ACATATACATTCGATGTTACGGTAATTCACATATACATTCGATGTTACGGTAATTGACATATACATTCGATGTTACGGTAATTGACATATAAATGCGATGTTACGGTAATTGACATATACATTCGATGTTACGGTAATTGACATATAAATGCGATGTTACGGTAATTGACATATAAATGCGATGTTACGGTAATTGACATATAAATGCGATGTTACGGTAATTATGTTGATTATGCTATAAGTCAATATAGTGCATACTCTGCCTTTGTGAACATAACTATAAACATTTGTTAGTGTTTTGGCCTCCAACATATGTAACCATAAACGTCGAAATAAGTAACCACGGCGAATGGACATGCGAGGTTACGTAAGACACAATCACAAATGGGGGTTGGCATTTTATCAATAAACCGGTATATATTTGTAGTCATAATTGCATATTTAATTTATGTTTAACTGTAAGTAAACACTTTATCCTTCAGGGAATACACACATGTGTTCATATGTCGTCACGTAGTTTGCACAATATGCTTGCATTATTGAATAATGAACAATAAAATTAAAAAAGCCTTACAAAATTCTTTTCTGTGATTAGAACGGAATCTAAAGGATAGACTGAATTGTGTACTATATTTCAACTTCAGTTCATTCATGATAAAACATATAACATGTAAGAGTGATGTTATTGAATTAAAAACCGAAAATGAAGGAATATAATCATTAGAAAACGTTTGTTTAGAATTACTTACACAACGATTTAGAAAGTATACGTTCGCATTCATCTTAAACTTGTAGTTAGGTGGAGCATGATATAGGCAATCTTGTTTTCAGTTTATAGTAAACATGCTAACAACAATGATAGTATGATTTCTTGTGTTTTTGTTGTTGTGAAGTTTACAAACGTTCATGCATTTGTGTAAGTATTTACTATGTGTTATAATTAGAGCAAGATAAACCGGTTCAATGTGCACTTAATGATCTAAAACGGCATTTAGATTTAGGAATACTGAGCACAACATAAACGAAACAAAAACAATTAGCTTCACTTCTCTTACACAAGTTGTTGTCTCATACAGATTGTGGTTTCTTGGAGAACCCGTACGGAACACCGTTTGTACAGGAGAACGATACAATGTATACAGCTCAGTGTAGCGATGGATTCCAGATGTATAATGTTTCCTACAGATGTGACAACAATACAGTAGTTGAGAAAAGCATATGTCCACCTTTAGGTAACTATTTATATGAACACATCACAGTGGTTTAAACCATGATCTATGTATACATATTTAATAATGCAAGTAGTTGAAGACGTATGTCAACTTTACACAAATGTGCTGGTAGAAATGTGTCTTGTTTTATTTAGAAACATTTTCACATTGTAACGGAAAACACGTGAGCATATTGACTTCAATTGTCAAGCCTGAGAAATACATTTTTGTTTAATAAATGTGGCAGAGGTTAACTTCGGGTATATATATCACACACCCGCCCATCCGAAGGCCCGCCCGCGCGCACACACCCGCAAACAAACATACGCACACATACCCATACCTTATTGTATCTGTCTCCCTAACTACTGATACCTGTTTGTTAAGAACACATTGACCATAAGAATAAGTAAAACTCATGTCAATGTATAAATGCACAAACAGCTGGTAACTGAAGAAAACGTGCTCGTACATTTGCGGGGACAGCTATAACGTATTTAATATTGATATGGATAGCTTTCATTTCAACGTTCAGGTTAGTTCTAGACTTAACATGAGTTCTGTGTGATTAACATTTCGAGATTAATAACACTGTCGTCTCCGAATGAATTTGATTTTTTCTTAAACAATGTTATCCTTTAAAAACATGGCAATATAGAGATTTTAGAATCACAATGGATGTAGATGTGTCATTTATAGACCATACCACTGGAAAGTACAACACGGCAACCAGATAGCAACATTGAACATACTAAAGTTCACCACACGAAATAGGTCAAAATCGAAATATTTTACAATATGTTAAACACGCACACGGTGAATTAGTTTGTAACATATGTAAAGCTGTCAACTGCATTTGAACGGACGAATATAACGAGTGAGACATGAATAAGTTTGAGTTGAACTATACAAGTATACTTCTGTACTTCATTGATGATTAAGTACAAACATTGGTAGTATATATGTTATATTGTATTACCTCTTTCAAATACTTGAACTTATAAAACTATTGTGACAATTTCAAATTTTGCAACAGGTTGTCCATACCTACCAGGTGTACCGTTACACACTTTGTTCAATTGTTTAATTTCATTACAGAAATTGAAGAGTATCGCCTTATTGGAACTGATCAGTTTGCTGGACGGATTGAAGTGCGAGTTAATACTACATGGGGGGCTATGTGTGGATATTCAGTTCGTCCGAATGAAGAACGGTATGACTTTGGGCGAAACGAGGGTACTCTGCTATGTAGGATGATGTTCGGGTTTGTACAACTTTATTACCAGATACTCAGAGTATCCTCCGTCAACAATCGCATAAAATGGTGCAATAATGGAACATGATTCACGTCTTACACTTGTTTACATCTGCAATCATCTACAATGCATGTTATTGACATATGCCCATAAACATCATTGTAATTATCCGAATAATGTGTCTGGATAAAAATCATAATTCATAGAGTAAACATAACATAACAACAACACTAGATGAACACAGTACGTATCATTCAAAGTTAAACACATGTATTGTACTGTTCAGGTTATGTATTGGATTTTCGTCTTGTGCAACGTAGTATAGGCATTACACGATGTTATAATAAAAAATATAAATGTTAAGCATGATTAATTTGAGACGTAAAGCTTGTTGTTTAACTTTCAGTGAGAACTACTACACTTCTAATACAGGCAGTAATTCTATTGGACGAGGAGAAGGACCAATGTTTATCGACAGATTACGATGTAAAGATTCTTCCACTCACATAGACAATTGTACTTACACATCTGTACCTCAATGTACTGGCGACTATCATGTCTATCTTCAATGTAATGGTAAGTTACGAAACCGTTACGTTACGACAATACTAATTACGTGTATGTGCTTGTAACACCGATCAAAACATACACATAACAAAATATATACTTTTATTATTCAATTTGTTGAATTTAGATACAGATAACAACATAGCATTACCCCTACACCAACGCATTATGAACATCAAAATGTTAACTAAGAACTGCTATTCAAAGCGCCTCAGTGTATAACGTGACACAATGGCCTCCACCTCCGCGCACAGTTTCAAACTCTAATAGTCACGTGAAAGTCCGCATCCAATTGACAGCACAGGTAAACCTCCAATTCAGAATCAAATGTTTTTCCATGTGTTAAAGGCTGCTGGAGTAATGTAGCTTACGATCAAAAACAGATTACCGATAGTGAAATCAATAGTATGCCATGTCTGAACATGTTATATTACAATGTACTTCAATACATACGAAAAGAGTTTGCTATAACGAAGTTACCTCCCTTTTTAAAACGTATCTTGCAATTAATATAGTCTGAACTTTCCCAACTATATTGTGGCGTGTGTTGGTGGTAATCAGGCCAATGCAGTTTGCGTCTATTTATATAAACTTTATGTTGTGCTTTTCTTGTGGTTACACTGAACATGGTTGTAAATGTCCTGTTTAAATAGCTAGGCATCTTAAATCAGTATTACTAAGTGAAATAGTTGTTGTTTCCTTGTTGCTGCTTGTTAATGGGTTAGGGTAAATGGTTAAATGCCATCTACATTTTTCCCTGTAATACTATTTCAATACACACATAAATATTGAGTATTACATTTTGTTTCTCAGGTACGCCTGACCTGTTAGGAGTAAGACTTGTCGATGGCACGAGTCCATTTGATGGAAATCCCGAAATCAACTTTGGTGGACAGTGGGGAAAGGTGTATCAGAACTATTTTCAAATGGAGGAAGCGGCAGTTGTCTGTCAAACACTCGATAAAAGGTTAGAATGTGCACGCATTTGTGTAATTGTATCATATCTAAATGAGACGAGCGTCTGGTTAATTGCCCATAACGTTTTGGCTCTCTGATTGTGTAGGTTAAATACAAAAGTAAACATAACTGATCAAATTAGTCAAGAACTAGTGTACATTACATTTACCACCATTTACTACAGTATTCATTTTCGAATAGAAAGCGTATGCACATACTTAAATAACGACTTTAATTATTAATATACAATTACATCTGAATTGCGTCAACACTCGTTTGAGTCTTGGAAAATGTGTAATGAAAAGCATTGTAGAAAGAAAAGTTATACTCCAAAGTATAGCATGCATAGTATTCTAATCAGGTTTACGTTTTAATATGTATATAGACAAGTATGTATTAGCTATACACATTCTTAAAAGAAAATGCGGTGTAATAAAGATTATATACGGCAAGATCATCCAGTCGAAAACATGGAACATTATTGGTGTGTAATAAAATGTATTGTTCGCTACTATACACAAGAAGGCATTGGAAACATAGTCTCAGTATTTCATCTTGGGATTGAGAAACCTAATCATTATACACCAATCAGAAGCTTTTACAAAACCAGAACGAAACATATTTCTGTCTTGTTTTCAATAGCTTTTTTGAGTCAGGATTCTGTCTTTGTTTTTAGAGTGGCACATTTTGAAGTACTAGAAGGCCTCTTTGATACAAACCAGATTTCCTACCGATACCTCGAATGTGAACATTCCTACACCAATATTTCACAATGTTCAGTTCATACAAGCTTGTATAGAACAATTGAAAACAAACAAATGCGTATTATATGTGCAGGTAGGTTGTTAGGTGTTAAACAGTCATAAATCACTACACGAAGTTAACAGTTGAGGTTTAAAGCCAGAGGGGCGTATTATATGATTATATCGATTCTGTTGTACTGTTTCGATTGCTAACTGGTAGACATAACTATGCATTTGAAACAAATCAAAGTTTTCAGACAATGATCAACTGCCACAATTCGGTTTTGTTGTCCGCATGTTTCGATATCAAGTTGTTATGTCGACCGAACTTGTCTTTAAATGGCTTGTGAAATTGACAAATCGATCTTGAAATTGATCAAATTGGATAGTGTTTTTTTTAAAGATTTTCACGTGTACACGAGAGCTGTGAATTCGACGAAATGAAGACAAGGTCGCATATTTATTATCATTTAATATGACAGGGGCATCTGATGTTTAGTCTATAGACCAAACCGAATAGGGCCAACTTTGAAAACCCTTGAATGGAAAGTTTCTCAAAAATAATAAACGCTCTTTATTAAGTTTCGTATTGTTTGCATCTAAACGTTGGGAAGTTTCAGTTAACAATTAATTTGTTCCAAAACTAAGAAACATACAAAGTGATAAAACTGGACCATCTTGGATTCATGTTGTCGTATAACAGTATTTCCTTGTTCTGTTTTGTAGAGTGTGAAGACCTTCGGGTAGTACGTGGTGTTATAACTAACGTGTCTGAGGATGCCAGGTTCGTCACGGTTGCATGCGAGTATGGTTCTGTAGAAACACACATTGTCAAAGAATGTATCAATGGTACCTGGACGGACAACCAGTGTCAAATAGATGGTAAATAAGTTTGTTTAAGTGTTACATTAAGACAAAAAATATTCGATTGGCGGACGACTACTTGGCAATCTAGTTATGTATTCATGTGCAATATTGTATTCCTTTTATGTCATGTTATGATCTTTTTAAGGTTACCCATGGCCCGTTGATGAAGTCCGCCTGGTGAACGGTACAAGTCCTAACGATGGGAGAGTCGAGGTGCTGGTGAATGATACATGGGGAACTGTGTGCTGGGACAACAGCTTTAATTTTCCAGAGGCTGATGTTCTCTGCGGCATGATTAACAGTTCGTACAGGTATCAACAAATATTGTTTAAAGATCTGACACGATTTGTCATGACCCAATATAAAGGCGTAGTTGATGTATGTTTGACTTAACATTGCGTTTTGCTGAATAACAAAGATTCTTAAATATTGGCGGGTTTTATAATTAAATTGACATGGCGAACGTGCTTCTATACTCGAATGAATTTACAAGCATATTGTATAACAGATACATCAACTGAAAGCGATTTACCTATTTAGAACAAAGTAAAATGGCGAAATTGATAGAAAATATTGATATGCGATACAATTTAATGAATGTTTGGCATGGGTCAACTAAATTCAAAGGTTTTACTTGATAGTTAAACATTTATATTTACCAAGTAGTTAAATAGGGTATCCTTTACCAACTTCTTTATAGGACAATATAGCACTATTTGCTAAGTATACGGATTAAGGATGTGTCCTCGTATATGATGTAAAACAATCCAACACTTACTTACTGGTAATGATGAGCTATACCGATAGGTGGAGTTTTATGTAAGGTGTTACACTGAGCACATGAAGAGAACATGACATTTACAATAAAATACCTGTTAATTTACGTGTTTAATGCTCCAGGGCGGCTAACTTTGACTATGGATTGTCACCGGGAAACGAATCCCATCCTATCTACATAGACAGAGTTAAATGTACTGTACGTGAAACGGATCTCAACACCTGTACATATTTCACTAAGAACCAGTGTTCGCACGATGTCGACACGTCTCTTGTTTGCAATGGTATGTATATAACAGATTTAAATAGGGTTCAAATCACTTTTGAAGACGCTTATATAGAATCCAGCTTGTCGTGATAAACTTAATGTGAAACGTAGTAACTCAATTCAATTCAATTCAAAAACTTTATTTAAAGATGGTGACCCAGTAAGTTTAAAACTTATCGTCCCTGGGGCCATCCAAACATGAAAACAAATACAACAATTATTCATACATATATACAAAACAAAACAGGTTCATCAGAAAATCACAGGCAAACACAACTTACACTTTCATACAAAACATAAACTTAAACAATGTATATACAATTCATGACACACTCTATCATATCATATAGCATTATGCCTTAAGAAAGTTATACGTGAAACATTCCGTGTTCTAAATAAATAATACATCATGCTTTCGATAATTCATTTAATTGCAAATCGTACGTCCATAAAAAATAGGAACACAGAAGAATACAGTTTATATACTTGGTGTTTCAGTTTGTGGAGAATCGCCAGATTTAGAGTTCTTTGGAACTGGACTCTTCCATTGGCAAGGTGATGTAAAAGTAGCAGATTGTGATTTTTACTCGACTTACTTTGGAACTATCACTCTTCGTTGTGAACAAAATGGAACTTGGACTCTGCATAGTAACTGCACCAAGTATGGTGAGTGTACTTGTTCTAGCATTAGAGTATTATATATAAAAGCTCCTTTCCGTATCTAAATAAATCCATGTTTCTGTCTCACATTAAATGAACTTAGATTCAAGTGCCATCCTATATTGTAGAGTATCCACTACAAATAAATGGCACACGATTGTCAAATGGGAAATCTGGGCGTGTAGAAATAAAGATTTCTGATTTCTGGGGATCTGTATGTGACGATAATGTTCGAAACGAAGAGGCAAATGTTCTGTGTAGAATGGCTGGATATTCGTAAGTATAACCATAGACGTGTATTGTAAGTTAAGCACCATATTCTTATATATTTAGTTTTTTAATTGGTCAACTGATTTGTTTCTTCTACAGTATTATGTCTTTAAGTACGTTTAAGCACCGACATAGTTAAGTAAATGTCTCATCTGGACAAATGAAGCTTAAGTTACAAATGACATTCACGCCGTTCAACCTGGTTCAAGGTAAAAACGCAGTCTAACTTATTTGCGGATTCAATAGAGCTGTCGAAATAACTACTCTTCCGGTTAACTACATATGTTAATGACATAAAGACAAATAGTGTAACGTTTTAAAAAAATCATATATTTCCAGGAGAGCCATAAGCTATTACACAAATACATCAGATCCTCTGATCTATGGACCAGTATTTGTTGACGACCTGAGATGTAGAGGCAATGAGACACATATCAATGACTGTTATTCCTATATCACAGAGGACGACTGTGAACACGAGCAGGATGTGTTTCTTGAATGTCACGGTAAACAGTTTAGTGGAAATTTGCATAAAACATTGTTAGAACATGTTGTACTTTATGTAACACAGTTATTCTCATTCCTTTCATATGTCGTCTGCTTTCTCGTCTAATACAAGTTAAACACGACAAGGCTTGGATAGTTTATAATCCGATTACTATGTTCCATGTTTATACGTTTATGTTGTCATAGGATGCGACAGCTTGCAAGCCAATGGCACATCTATAAATGACACATCTACGAAAGTTAGTACAATTGTGGAAGTGAGGTGCCACGATGGTTACAGAATGGAAGGACAGTTAGTGGTAACTTGTTACGAAAGTGGAAACTGGTCTCAATATACAAGATGCGTTTACATTGGTATGTAGTAATATACAACAAGAATTATGCATTTGGCATGAATTCAAGGAACAGTAACATGTTCGAATAGTGTTTTTTTTATCGTGATGAGGTGACGTAGGTAGACCATGTCTAAATTCAAGGGGGACTGTTAATGATAGACCAAGTTGGTTATCATGTCAAACTATATGATAATACATTTGTTGAGAAAATCATTTAATGTAACAATATGTAGATAATAATCCAAACGATATGTCATGTACATTAAAAAAACAAGCAGTCGATTGGTTTATATTAAGCTAGGTTAAATCATTGTGAAGAACACTCTTTTATCAGTCTGGTCTAACAAAGAGCTTTTAACATGTTTGTTCAGAATTGGAAAATCTGTATGTGTGATTCCACTTGTGCTAGATTGTATGTTTAATAAGTTTAGATTTTAATCATATTTCATTTTGATTAAACTGGAAAACGTTCGTGTATTGTGTCTTTGTCACGTTCTAAAACTTCATCTCACTTCTCACACAACAACTATCGTAGATTGCATAAACCTGTAGCAGTACATCTTAATAAATGAAAATGTATAACATGAATGAATTATTTAGAAGACGAAATGTTTGTTTCACTAAAATGTCTTTTATGCAATAAGTCAAGACAAACTATATTAAAGACGATCGCGGCAGTTTCGATTTTCACGCTAAAAGTAAAAATAAGTATTACGCGAGCACTGGTTAAGAAGTGAAGAAGCGTTTTTCGGATAAAACGACGCAGAACAACGTTACTGCCACAAGGCGTATTATTGATAGTGTATATCAGTATTTGTGTTGAGATCATAAAATGACTATTGCAAGTAAAGCAGTCAGATCTGTCCAGTCTACACTATATGAGCAATAACATGAGTTGGTGTTACCTATTAGCACGCTAGTGGCAAATCGTGAAGAGCAGTGTCACTAGCATAGAGCCAGGCCAGCATTAACATCTGTGTAGTCTGACCAGGCTCTACACTGTTGGCTGCTTAAATTCAATTGTTCATCCATATTTCCCTTTAATAGCGTGTTAAGGGTAGTGTAGATGTATGTGTATGCATGTCTAGCACTATGTCAGTATATTATTGTTTTGCTTTAGTGAGGCTTTGATATTTTTAATGAAAAAACAAGTTCACATACATCAAAACAATTGTGTTACTTTTTCTATGCAACTATTTTACTGAACGTGCTCAATTTAACCTTTTTATTTGAAAAATGCGGCAAAACAGAAATACAATTCATACAATTATGTAAATATATATGATGTGTTTACTCTGAATAGTAGAGGGCTTTGGCACCAGTTTGGAGTCAGGCCAGCCTGTACATCCGTGCTGTCTGACCAGGTTCTATACTGTTGGTTTCTCAAATTTATATTTTGATATTGATATTCCTAAAATGTGCAATGGATTGTTCGAATATTAAATTTTCAACATGGTAAAGGTGAAAAAATAGTGTTATTATCGCATACTGCTTTATATGTTAAGAAGGGCCTTACTTGATAATCTTTCCTTTTTTGTCAGATTGTGGTGATCCCACGCCGACAAACGGTATGATTAATGATAGTCAGACCAACTATACATCCGTGGTAGAAATCAGTTGTGATCTAGGCTACTATTTGGTCGGTGAATCTGTGGTTGAATGTCACTTCAACAGTTCATGATCAGCCAGGCCCGGGTGTGAAATATATGGTAAGGTTTGCTTGTCATAGTATGTGTTAAATGTGTGTAAACGTTTTCCCGCCGACAATATGATAATGAAAGTCATATGTGTCAATTTCAGAGAAGCATTATCATCAACTTTAACCACACACAACTAGAAGAATTGAACATTTAAAACTAAAGATGATAAAGGTTCGAATGTGACAATCATATATTACAACCCATTGTAAAGTATACGTTTTCAGATTGTGGGCAGTTAGAAGTAGCCAATGCCACTGTGGATATAACAAACGGAACAACATACGGTGAAATTGCGATTGTAAGTTGTCTGGAAGGGTACCTACCCGCTGGTAAGACACCTGTACATTGCTTGGCTACAGGGAACTGGAGTCTAGGACCTGTATGTGAGATAAGAGGTATCGTTATTAGTTTTGAAATTAAATATTTTAGTTAATAATAACATAATGCTTGACTTAATTGTGAACTATACGTTAACTGATTATCAATGTGAACACACAAGAACATCAGGGGTAAATCTGAGCTGTGGGAAGGCGTAGTTCTCGCATGCAAGTTGAAGATTTTATTTTTCACTTGAATCCCGACATACTTTTTACTGGCACTCTTCAAGTCACCCAATAACTGGACTGGTCAGCCAAACAGTTGGTCTAATGGAACTCGTGCAACTGTCTAAAACATCAACAAACAAAGTCAGATTTCGGTCGGTCAAATCCTTTCCATAATCGATGTATCTGCACGATTTCATTTAAAGTCAGTTTATGATAACTCTGATACAAACCAAAGAGAGCAATGATGTCATGATAAACTTTGTGTTTTCTACATTTGATAATATGATAAAACTCAGCTAGACCCGATTGTTTTTCTCAGACTCATAATACCCTTTCTCCTTCTGTCCAGAATAAGGTAGGGACCGCCCCTCCCATTTTATCGATCAGATGCAGCACTGCATTTCTTTTTATTCTAAATATTATAATGTCCGATTAATCGTAGCGGTGCGACATGGCTTGCATATTACAACAGGTATAAATACTAGGTCACTGCAACCTTTGGTGCGTATATTTACATTTACAGCGACTGGTATAAGAGTGATGTGTTATCATTTGTTTAGATTGTGGCGACCCAACACCTTTTCGAGGAGTACGTAATGACACGAAAACTACGCATGGTGCAGTGATAGAAATCACCTGCAAAGATGGTCTTGATCTACAAGGGAATTCTACAATAGTTTGTCAAGCAGATGGGACTTGGAGTGATAACCCAGTATGTGATGACTCTGGTATGTTGATGTTGACTACCATAAAATTTGTATTTCTCCAACAAAATGTAACGCCGTTTGTTATTGGTTAGTTTGAGAAATTTACTACGTAACTATTTATATATGTAATTGTATAGCTAGATGATGTCATGTGGTATTAAGCAAACCACTCGGCGAAGTTATGGACAACCTAAACGAACAGCACCCATCAAGTGTACAATAACACATGCCTAAATTAATAGTGGGTTAACACTGTCAAAAAGTCCTTTAATCAACATCCTGCCCTGCTATAGTTTTGTATCTAAAACACAAGTTCCAATTAGTTGCTGGTGCAATAAAGCAATATTTGATACGTTTTGACTTTAGGTTTAACGGTGTACATTACCCACGGCTACATATCAACAAAAGAGTGCAGTCTACAATATCTATCATAAACCCATTGACAGTAAATATATAAGGTTTACCGCTAATTTGTTACCAAATAATTGTCAACATGCTATGTCCAGAACGAGCATGTCGATTGAAGCTTCGACATTATTGTGTTTCTATTTAGGCTGTTTAGGACAATCAACCGCGCCTACACTTACTGAAGCATCATTATGTTAGCAGCATGGTTGTATATAGTCTCCTTTACCATGACGTACCCAGATGAAACTAGACATAGTTACACAGTATATATTATATCAGTTATTCTATATTCAGAACTCGAATAAGAAAGTATTGATTTACAAGCTAATAAACCAGGAGGTATATATAATTCAACATAATGTAATACGATCATTTATACGTTCAACTA
>ENA-OREC01001385-OREC01001385.1-marine-metagenome-genome-assembly--contig:-NODE-1385-length-12167-cov-13.989909_pt1 | contig 12167 bp, 13 predicted proteins | sample MGYA00248626_ERZ508543 | MGnify/ENA primary metagenome ERZ508543 (study PRJEB26211, sample SAMN05518279) | marine metagenome | isolation source: Puget Sound, Washington, USA | host: Bankia setacea... | reverse complement strand
TACCACGGCGACATCGCGAAAACAGGTGACAAATCGTTTTTACTTTGTCGTTTTTAATCTAGTACTTATACCGCAGTTTTCAAGTCATTTAAATGAAAATCGTTATACAAGCAATGTGACTGATGAACCGCAATAAGAGGAGACCGAGTTGATGACCAAATTCCTTCAAAAACTTGACAGAAGCTCAAAAAAGCTATCTCTACCAACCATTGCTGTCTTCAGTAGACGATAGCTCTCACATGTTATGCAATGTACCATTATGTGCATTAAAGATTGAGATATATTGCATTTGTTTATTTTAGTTTACCTGTTGTATGGACATGTCTAAAATATACGGACGAGTGAAGTTTATGTATGGACAAGTAGAATTTTAGGTTTGATTGTCCGTGGACAAGTAAGCTTTTCTCAGATTTTGTCACCCCTGATTGCAAACCCTTAGACATGTATGTTTGTATTCTTCCAGATGTTACCTGTCACCACCAATATTAGAGAGGCTTATCAGCGAGGTACAGATGATGAACAAATGTTCATACAGAATCTTAGTCTCTTCTTATGTACCTTTCTTAAAGAGCATGCCACTCTGATAGAGAAGAAGCCAGACTTGAATGAAAATTTAATGGCAGTAAGTAATAGCTCTCTTTTTTGGAAATTTACTCTCAAGCACATCATTTGGTAAGCTTTAGCGTTCACAGTTGAAATACACTTTTTTATGCTCACATGTATAGCTTAAAATATAGTTTCCATTCGATGAAATTTAAAGGCTTCAAAACTCAAAACAATTGTCTACTAGATGTGTGTTAATTTGCCAAAAACACTCGCTGTCTGATAGCATACTTCAGTTTTTCCATTTCAATTTCCTACATTCTCAGATGTTGTTTATCAAATAAATGAAATTATCTGACAATGTTTGACAGAACTTACAACTTTTGCTTATGATCACTTATTTGCTTTGTTTCAGGCTTTAAGTTACCTTATCCTGATCTCAGAAGTAGATGAAGTGGAAATCTTTAAAATTTGTCTTGAATACTGGAACTCTTTGGCAGCTGATTTGTACCGTGAAAGTCCTTTCTCAACTACAACCTCTTCTCCACTCATGCTAGGGAAAACACACAATGAGTTACCTATCAGACGACAACTCTATAACCCAGTATTATCTCGGGTAAGTTAGTCCAGCTGATTTATTTTGGACAATGTTTTGTATATCCATTTACAGTCGACACACGTTATCTCGACACTACGGATATGTCAACGTATTTGTAAAGTCCCAAATTCTGTCCCTATACATTCTTTATACGATTTTGCGTATAAGTCGACATTTGTAAGTCGACATTTCGCTTATCTTGACATGTTTTTAGATCCCAAACAATGTTTTCACGCCTTAATTTAATTGTCTGTCTCGACCACCATTGTATATACAATGCAAGCTGTGAAAATTGCGATCCCTGCGTATTTACTGGCCAAATTTGACACCAGTTAATCTTTCCTGGGGCGGTGTCAATAGGTCACTTGATATGTAAGGCTTTGTAATCGTGGATAATGTGTAATTTAAAGTTGATTGAGCAACCGTGTTTGTCGCATTTTTAACGCTTATGTATGTACCTTACTTCAAATAGTCACTAAAGTTCATTTGTTTAAAGGAAAAAAACGCCGAGGCACATGAAAAACGTGATAATGATGTTTAACCATGCTGGTTTCTCTGACAATGCTTATCTCTATTTGAGAATGCGTCTACATGCACAGGCTGCTATTTTTACAATGCCCTTTTTTTTTGGTAGCACATACAGTTACATAATTGACGCAGTTACTACCCTTAATAATAACTTCTCCATTACACAATAAAAACGACGGAGGAAATATGGGCGACTTTTAGACTTGAAATATATGGTTTTATGCTTCATTATTACCAAACACACGATCTCTTATGAATTTATCACGTTTACCCACACAATGATGATCGGACAACTACATATGTCTTCCATATGCTTATATGTTAAACATGCACATTTATATAACGTTAAACGCGACTGAATTCGTCAGTATACCGTTGTCGACATTCGGATATCTCGACATTTTTTGTAAAGTCCTGAGGATGTCGAGATAACAGGTGTCGACTGTATTTTTTTTAGAAAACAAAGTGATTGTCCAAAGCTGTATCTTTGTTTACTAGCGAGTCAAAAGCTGAGAGAAAGAAAGTACTTATATTTGTGTATATGATCAAGATATATGAGAAAGAAGTAAAAAATTGTAACGAGGAATTCTGACATTAAAAGCAATTATATTTTTGCTCCCCCAGATATCAAAATGTGTGTCATTTGACTCATTATCTTCGCTAAAGTACAGTTATAACTAATTGGTGAACATATTACTTGATGCCCCTGCATTTCCATGTATTAGAAAAGTTTACATGCACTGTTCAGGTACGCAGAGTGATGATCTCAAGAATGGCCAAGCCTGAGGAGGTGCTGGTAGTGGAAAATGACCAGGGAGAGGTTGTGAGGGAATTCATGAAGGACACAGACTCCATTAATCTCTACAAAAATATGAGAGAAACATTGGGTAAATAGCAATTCTAATAGGATTCTATAAGGCTCTTATCAACCTAAAACTTGCGTATGCTGAACTTAACATTTTTCAGAAAGGGGACAGAATAGTTAATTTTGGGGCACACTATTCGAGACATAAGTTTGATTTCTTTTTTCAATTTCAGTATACTTGACACATTTGGACTATGCAGACACAGAGGCCATTATGACAGAAAAACTACACAATCAAGTGAATGGCACAGAATGGTCCTGGAAGAACTTGAACACAGTAAGCTCTTTGTGTTTAGATGAAAGTTTTATTTTAAAGATGCTTACTTTACTTCGTGTAAGGTGTTGTACTGCCTGTACAGAAGATTATAGCAACAAGCTTGTTTATCTAACAATTCTGTATCATTAGTATTTGATGAAATCTACACGTTGTTATTAGAACTGAAGTATACACAGATGTCATATTATTAATTGACAGTTATACCATTCATATTTTGATAAATTGTACTTGCTTGTATTACAGCTTTGCTGGGCCATTGGATCCATTAGTGGTGCTATGCATGAAGATGATGAGAAACGCTTTCTGGTGACAGTTATCAAGGATTTACTTGGACTTTGTGAACAGAAGAGAGGCAAAGATAACAAGGCCATTGTAGCATCAAATATCATGTATGTTGTTGGACAGTATCCAAGATTTCTGAGGGCACACTGGAGGTTTTTAAAAACAGTGGTCAACAAATTGTTTGAATTCATGCATGGTGAGTACTTGCACTACTTTAGTCTATCAAATATAGAGAAGGGGAATACACAGTTTCAAATTGTTTAGCTACTGCCAGATAAAACAATAAACGTAAAGCTTCAGGGTTTTCACTAAGGTAGAAAGGACAAAAAGTGGGAAGTCTTAACTTTCAACCATCAGAGTTTGGGAGTCCCAATTTTTCACGCCTTAAAGTACAAGTTTATCCTTAATCAGGTCCAAGGGAAAGTGTGTATTTTTTATTTCAATTGTAGTCTTGCTGATATGTGAGTGTATAAATATTGGCCTTCACATGAACCTGATCTTTGCCTAAAAAGCTGATAATTTGCTACACACGTCTCTCAATTTACATCCTACTCGGCTGTACTGGTTTGCTGTATATAGGGTGTCCTTTAAAGTCGATAACCTCCTGCCAGGTAGATAGCTGCAGGCTAGGATTACACAATTAAATAGGGGATATATTTCAAGGTGTAGAATTGGGAGTCCTTGTGGCTTCCATTGTCTGAATTTTGAACGTACGGTACGAGTGTACATCCCTTAACGGAAGCCCTAAAGCTTTTTATTAAATATTATTATTTAATGTTATTGTTATAGTTTTTAAGCACTATCCTAGTACATATTGTTTAATGCAAGATTTTGTTTCATTTGTAGCATAATATTTTAGAATTTGCAAAAGAAATACCTCCATATTGAATCACAACCTTCAAGGACCTTTAGGTAGATGTTGAAGACCTCCTGTGTCTCTGCTATTAGATGGTTGATTGTGAGGTTATTTGTACATTCCAGAAACCCACGATGGTGTACAGGACATGGCTTGTGATACATTTATCAAGATTGCTCAGAAATGTCGACGTCACTTTGTCCAGGTACAGGTAGGAGAAGTGATGCCTTTCATAGAGGAGATACTAAATGGAATCAACACAATCATATGTGACCTTCAACCACAACAGGTGAGAATATTTGATAACAATGCAAGACTAGTTAAAAGAATTCTAGGTATACTAACCTCTTGAAGTAAGTTTTCGTTTTCAAATATAATTCTATATTTTGGTTTTGTGTGACACAGAGATAAGTAAGAGCAGTCAAGTACTATCATGTGTTGTCTGAAAATGTCACACACTATACATATTCAAATGAAATAGAAAACAATGAAAAATCTAATTGAAAATAAGGGCTGATAAACTGATATTTACAGTTATTTACTTATTGGGGTTTTGTGTTAAATTAGCTTGAATTCCTGTTTTAAAATTAACCCTTTCTTGTATTTTAGGTACACACGTTCTATGAAGCAGTTGGTATGATGATCTCAGCGCAGACAGATCAAGTGGCACAGGAGCATTTGATAGAGAGATACATGTTGTTACCAAACCAAGTCTGGGATGGCATTATTAACCAAGCCACACAAAATGTAGAAGTATTAAAAGATGGTGATGCTGTCAAACAGTTGGGAAATATTTTGAAAACTAATGTGAGAGCGTGTAAAGCATTGGCGCATCCTTATGTTGTTCAGGTACGTATACATAACAACTCACACATGTACTATCATTGTAAGCTGATTTGAATGCCCGGATATGTAAATTGTTAATAGACACATTTAAACATGAGTTTTTACCAGGTAAACAATTATATTATGCTAAAGTATTGTATACGAATATTGACCAGAAACTACAGAATAAATTACATGGACCAATGCATTACAAAATGGTTGTTATCTTACATGTTTATTCAATGGGCGCGAAATATATACTCAGTTGTAATAACAGGACAATCTAATCCACCTATTTCAAAATTCAGCAAACTGTGTAATGAATTCATGAGTGTCTGATCAATGTTCCCATGCAATAGTCATATGCAATGTGTCCGACTGTGTTTAACATTTACTGATAGATATTCTTTGCTTGTTCTTTCAGCTTGGCCGGATATATCTGGATATGTTAAATGTGTACAAAGTGATGAGTGAGAACATTAGTAGTGCTATAGCTTCAAATGGTGAAAGTGTAACCAAGCAGCCTTTGATTCGTAGTATGAGGACTGTAAAAAAAGAGACATTGAAACTTATTTCTGGCTGGGTGAGCCGATCAAGTGATCCTTCTATGGTAGCAGAGAACTTTGTACCACCATTGTTAGATGCTGTGTTACTGGATTACCAGAGGAACGTACCTGCAGCAAGAGAACCAGAGGTCCTGAGCACAATGGCAACAATTGTAAATAGATTAGAGGTATGTCCACACCTTAAAATAGATTCAGTTCAAAAGCTCAGTAAAGTCTGTTATTCATAATTAACTCAAAATCTATATGGTGAAATATTAAAATTTATGCTTTGAAAACCAAGGCTTGTGTTGTATCACTGTTAGGTTGTTGTTTTTTCTGATAAAAAAGTTTTATGTGGCTTGAAATGTATTCAAATTAGATTGAAGTTTGATGACCTTTTATTATGGCATTCAATGCGCTTAATTGATGGTAAGGCATTTTGCTATGCCTATATGGGACGATATTTTGAACCTAAAACATACATGTACAGAGATAAACAGTAGAGATTATGACATTTGTTCTGTCCTAAGTAGTCAATAAACAGCTCAAAAGTTTAAAACAGTTTAGCACAGATTGGTACGTGTCAGTTGTGCAGTTTTCCTTGTTTAGTACATGGTTTAAATAAATTCCATAATATTCTTTTCAGCACCACATAACAAAAGACATTCCACAGATATTTGATGCAGTATTTGAGTGTACTCTTGAAATGATTAACAAAGACTTCGAAGAGTTCCCAGAACACAGGACAAATTTCTTCCTGTTACTACAGTCTGTTAATACACATTGTTTCCAAGGTGAGTCTTTGAGTGAACACGCTAACAACTGTATAAACCCCTATTCATTATACATTCCAATTTTACGACAGACATACGATAAACGTGGTGGAATTATTTTACTAGATTTAATTTGTAAACATGAGTCTTGCAGTTGTGATAATGCTGGGAAAAGCAACAACAGCATATTTAACAGATCACAAATTAGTTCACTTCAGTTCTATTAATTTTTAACGTAAAACATCTGTATTGGGGAATGTCTATTTTTCATTCAGCTGTATAAAGCATATCTGACAACTGTAGTGATGTTTTGTTCTTTTCATTGTAGCCTTCTTAAATATCCCTGCGGCACAGTTCAAATTGGTGTTGGACTCTATTATCTGGGCTTTCAAGCATACAATGAGGAATGTGGCTGACACTGGTTTAGATATCCTGTATGTGCTGTTACAAAATGTGGCAGGCGAGGAGAATGCAGCACAGTCCTTCTATCAAACTTTCTTCACAGATATTCTACAACATATCTTCTCTGTGGTCACTGATAGCTCACACACAGCTGGTTAGTTTTTACACATTTTCATGAAATCAATAAACGCCACAATAAAACTTTAGACAAAGATATATTAGTGATAGTCTTGTGAGGTTTTCACAAGCCTGCTGTCTAGTGTTAGTATGCCCTTGTTGTATCTCTATAGAAAATATCTAATTTACAAGATCCAATAAGTAACTTGTACAGGGGTGAAAGTGTTCTGGTTTATGACTGAATTCCGGCCCAAAAACGCACGTGGTCGAACAGATCGAGATTATCACTGCGTTCATTACACACACTTGACTCTTTGGATACCATTGCAATGACTGTAGCCTTCAAAACGATCAGTTTCTGTATTTCTAAACAACAGTTTAACTTATTGTCATAAAGCTTTCAATGAACGAAGCGTTCTCAACACGGCTATTTTGTGAATGGCGACGTCATGAAAACATGTAACAAATCGAAAATGACATCCGAGATCGGCAGCGTTTTCAAGTCGTTTTACTGGAACCATTGGCTAGTGCAAGTGCACTAAAATGAGAACTTCTTTGTCTCAATTTTACTAAGAAGGAGTAGTGCTCATACTTTGGTGTTTTGACAAATACACGTTGAACGTGCACACCTAGTTGTCGTGAAGAGAACCAAACCTTAGAGAAATTTTGTGATTTAAACTTCTTCCACAGTCTCCAAGCCATCCACATGAAACTTGCTACACATGGTCCTTTTGTTTATGTGCATGACATTTTTGTGAGGCCCAGTTTATAGGTTTCAGAGTTATGCCCCTTGGTAGAACAGGTTTTTCATGCATATAGAGAACGATTGTGTCTCAAACTTTCCACAGTTTTCAATTTATCTCAATAAAATTTGCTACATTAAATCCATATGAAGAGAAGATGTTTATCATATTTTATTTTTTGTGTGAGGCTTGACACAGGAGTTCCAAGGTTATGCCCCTTTTTATATGTACATATAGAGAGTGTCACAATCTTCTTTGTTAGTTTTTAAGTCTTTAACATGATTTTCTTTATGTTTTGCCTTATCTTTTGTGACAAAGAGGTGATAAAGGCAGGGCTCCAAGAACTGTGAAGATATGTGTGTGTGTTTAGATAACAGATACACACAGTCCCTAACTATTAGGCAACTCCTTAGATAAGAGGGATACACACAGTCACTAACTACCTGAAAGCGTCCATGATTCTCGCTATACCTAAGCGTGAAGTAGGGAGTAAAATCAATAACCCAGACTAGCGAGTGACTATAAACACACGTGGTAGCTCTAACTGTGAAGACAAGTGGGTGGGGGATTAACAGTTATCGCATTCGGAAACCATGCTATGTTGTACAAACAATTAGTTTATCAACATCAAGGCAATTAAGGTCTTTGGTAATCTTGCTAATGGGTGCTAACAAGATGGCCTTACTCTCAATAGAATGGGTGTATAGAGTTAAAGAATGCACACCTGCTCGCTCTTATTAATTAAAGCATCGTAGAGCGTAAAATGACGTAGTTTGTTTACATTTGATTTGGCCTATGGTCAACTCACCAAAATCAGAGTTTGTTTACTAGTAAAATCTTAATATGAGGAGCTTTTTCTTTTTTTTTTAATTTGGGCTTGTCCGAAAAAACCCGGGCTTGTCCATTTTCAAAGGCCACAGGCCCGGGCTTTTCCATGAACAATGTTTTTTCTTGGAGCCCTGATAGAGCGTATACTTATGACAACCAATGATAGCTCTAAAAAAATCTGACATTCAATCCAATTTTTCAAAACAGTTATATGCATTTTACAAGTATTTGAGATGTTTGAAAATTGATCCTTGGTCTTCCAAAACAGCTTAAATCCAGGAGCCCCCTGGAACCCTGACCAAGGCTTTGTCCTGGACCTACTGTGGGCCTTGCAGCCCCCTGGCCCCCCAGCATCATTTTCAGGTTTTCGAGTTTAAACAACTTTCACCCCTGCATGTATGAGTTCAGTGATTTCAGATTATATTGAATATTCAACCTTTGCTTAACACAATGGAACACTTTCTCACACCTTGTATATGTTTGTTTGTCACAGGTCTAACCATGCAAGCAACAATATTGGCCTACATGTTCAGTTTGGTGGAGAGAGGAAAGATCACCATACCACTGGGAGGAAATACGTCAACTGTTGCAGACAATTACTCCTATATCCAGACTTTCTTGCTGAATCTCCTAAAGGCAGCTTTCCCACACTTGAATGAGTAAGTTTGTGAATTTTGATAATGTTATATTTCCTCATAGAGTTGAAAGGTAGAAAGAATTTGTCTGATGAAACTGACATCAATGCTGTATGTATCAATAGTATGCTTTTGAAAAAAGTCAGATTTGTATAAAATAATAACAAATTACTTTTTTTTTTAAATAGTGCTTGATACAGTGTTTTTTCACATTGAGAAATTCATCAGCATGTATTAATCATAAGAGAAATCATTAACTTAACAAGATAAACACATGTAATAGCATTTGGTATGTTCTATTCCATAGGCCACAGATAAAGATCTTCATCGAGGGTTTGTTCAGTTTCAACCAGGACATCACAGCCTTCAAGGAACATCTGAGAGACTTCCTTGTTCAGATCAGAGTAAGTCTTGACTTTTTATTTGTAATTCAAGCAAAGCAGCTTTTTTTATACACTGCAACCAAAAGAGTGGTATGTATCCACCAAAATGGATGTATTTGAAGAAAGATAGTTCCAGTCCAAAATATCAAAGGAGAAGAGTTGTGTAGGATAGGGGTATCCTTTGTGATTTGACTTACATGTCTAGTTTAAATTTGATTTCTTCTAGTTCTCCTTTGTAACCTACATCAGAGTAGTGATCTTGTTTTCAAATATAACAAAAGTTTGATGTACCAAATATGTTAGGATGAATATGCTCAAGAATTTAAAATCAAATCATACATATTCTACATTTCAGGAGTTTGCTGGTGAGGACAACAGTGACTTGTTTTTGGAAGAGAGGGAATCTGCTATTAAACAGGCACAGGATGAGAAGAAAAAGATTCAATTGTCTGTACCAGGTATCATTGGACCTCATGAAATTCAAGAAGACATGCAGGACTAAACAGGTCGAGGAATAAAAACAATATTTTCAAATGATCAGTGTCTGACCTAGCAGATTTAAGGGGAACTCTAGTGTATGCTTAGGGGACAGACTAATCCAATGACATACTAGGTGGAGAAGCTATTGCAGTTTTATTCTGGCAGCATGTGAAGTATCTTTCATACTGGAAGTGAACAAGCTGTGTTGTTTAAAGTGCTTTTAATTTTTGAAGGCAATTAAATCTTGTTTGTATTATGTTAAAGTCCCCAGATGAAGCTACAGAAGCTTTGGCTAGTTGTAGAGCAGACACAATAATACCCTGTCATATTACCATGTAAGAAATTGTTTTGTCATTGAACTATAGAAATTTGCAATGACTTGAGTGAGATTTGGATAGAAACTGAAAAACAATGGAGGGTAGAATGTGCCATTCACTGTGAACATTACAAATTGGTTCAACTAAGGTTTACATGTTTTTATATTTATACTTTTGTAGTAATTATGTCTTTGAGGATCCAGTGACAGTGCAATAACCTGACATAGAGTTGTGGAAACAAGTTGTATATGAGTATATGCTTGTTTTAGAATGATTTTGTATCAGCCATTATCTATTGAACTAAGATAACTTGTATGAAGCTTGTTTGTTGGCTCTTGCCATGCCATCTGAATGAGGGGCCATTGTGCGAGTGTACTGTGTTGTTGTTTGAGACCAAATATGTTGAATGACTGGTTGTAGAGAGAAGGTGTGAAACAAATGGCAAACTGGAGCTGATGATGTAAAGCACTTTTGTAAAATCAGTTTTATATCCATGTATGCACACTTCCATGAAATTTGGCAGGTTTTATGTAAGCACATTTATCATTTCTCATTGGACATTTATTTATTTTCATGTGTCAATCACACTGAGAACAACCTCTCAGTTTAACAGTAACTATCTCCTTTTGCAAACCACTCGTATGCACATTCACATAAGGTAAATGAGCACATTTTACAAAATGATGATCTACTTTAGGTTATGCTCAGAAAACTGGATCATTTGGTATGTGTATGATTTAACTGCCGTACAGTGTTGCAAATTGGATTTCATGGATTTATTGTGAATGTATTTAGCAGTTGTATAGTTCCTGTTGTCTGTTCAATGAATGATGTATGTGTACTTAATTACTTTCACACATAAATGTTTCACTGACAGATGATATTTCACATAAAATGGCTGTAATTCAATATACGCTAGGCAAACTGTTCTTGCCTTTTAGTTTTTCTTCACAAAAATGGCTTTTATACAATATGTAGAGTAGGTACAGTAAGGTGACAGGTGGCTGTTAATGTAAGATAACATTGATTGGATGCAAACATAGCATCAACGTATTTCTGTATATTTGAGAACATGTTTAAATTCTTAATATTATTTCTGATGTTACTCAAATTATACCAAAAGTTCAGTACTGTATATATCCACATTGAGTGACTTTAAATGTTGTAAGTGAAAGTGGTCTGGCTTGTACCCTAAGAGTATGGAAGGACAGAGCAAACATGATGTTGAACAGTAGCAATGTTGTGTAGCTGATGGCATGTGTTGGGAAATTTCTCACAGTTGCACCAGAGACAAAAGAATGAACATTTTTCCAGGGTTGGTAGTTGTGTACAACCATTTTTCATCATGTATAAATCTTGATCTGTGACTAGATGTTACGTCTATTTTTACAAAACAGCAGAGGTGAAAAAGTTTGATATTGTGTGTAATCCTCGGCACAGAATATGTTGGTAGTTCATTGAAACGGGATAGTGAGAAATACTTGCTCTTTCATGCTGGACCTTATTTCCATTTGTCATGTTGTACTTTGTTTCAGGTTAGATTGCTGTCTTTTGTAATGTAGAATGATCATGTGTTTTGTCCCACATTACACACTTGAAAGTATTCACTATTTGTTACCAACATAACAGCTGAATAAAGATAACTCTTCCAGCTGGTGTTGTTGCTTAATGTTTAATTAAACTTTTAAGCCATTCTAATTATTTATTTTAAAATACTGTGGGTACTAGGTACATAAACAGTGATACGTGTACACCATGCAGAGAAATAACCTCACCACCATGTAGAACAAGAAACCAGACATGCAAGCATTATCCATTCAACAATGAGATGTTACTATACGAACCGCAAACAATGACCAAAGTTATTCAGGAAATAAATGGGGACTTGATTGAATTTAGTTGAGGATTGAATGTTCACTATATTATAGTAAATGACACATGTAGGAAGTTTAATATCGGCATGAACCTGATGAATCCTAGTGTTTACATGTTTATTATATTTAACTACTAAAGTTCAAAACATATTGGGAGTGATAGTCTCATCTCATGAGAACAACATTCTGAGTATCTAAAAGTTAACAAACCTTGGCTTCTGTGGACAAGAATTTTTCTTCTTCAAATATATGGTTCTTAACATGAATCGTATCATAATCTATTAAATCACATTGAC
>ENA-OREC01001384-OREC01001384.1-marine-metagenome-genome-assembly--contig:-NODE-1384-length-12170-cov-13.683701_pt1 | contig 12170 bp, 11 predicted proteins | sample MGYA00248626_ERZ508543 | MGnify/ENA primary metagenome ERZ508543 (study PRJEB26211, sample SAMN05518279) | marine metagenome | isolation source: Puget Sound, Washington, USA | host: Bankia setacea... | reverse complement strand
TTTAAAAGTTATTACAGTAGGAAATAATTGCGTAACTTTACAATTTGCGTAAGTGCTTTAGTAAAACGGTACCCAGTAGGGTTAAATTTATTTCTGGCAATTCAATATCTTCTTGAAACGTCAATTTTTTAATCAGGAATTTAAAGTACTACATTTTGTGTTGTCTTCATAGTTAACATGATTTAGTGTCACTTTATGAAACAAAGAAAACATATAGACCACTAAACTTCTTATCCTAGTGACTTATTATTAACTTTGCTCTCAACTGTTTTATATCTTTAGCTGACAATATAGTTAACATGTTGAATGGTGCAAGTAGCATTGTGAGCAGGACCAATCAACTGTTTGTGGTAGGGAAAGGACTGACCCAGGCTGGAGTAAACTTACTGGGAGCACAGTTAGCCAACATGACCATAGGTGACCTGGAAGCCATGCTACACACTAGGAAGATTGATCCTTTCCTCATCAGAAAACTAGTCAAACAATTCATTGATCTTGCAAAAGCCTTGGTTAGTTACATTTCTTCTTAGTAACATTTCTGTTATTTACAAATTGATGATAGCAGGAACATTTCAAAATTTGAGATGTTTGAGGATTAAATGTTGTTTCGGGTTTTGATCAAAACGAAGAGGTCAGCTACTAGTGTATTACTATAAATTACATATCCATTCAATAAGCTAAGTCTTGATTTAAGTGGACACCTACATCATATATTAACTATTATATGTTAAGAACTGCAGATAAGGTAAACTAAAGTTGCATGGTACACATATGGTTACATTATTTTCAGTACTCAGAAGTAATGGACCGATTGTTCTCTGGTGACCTTGGTAATGCTTTTAAGTCATTTGACATCAGCTTGAAGGGCACATTTGAGTTTCCACGAAAACAAGTGACATTCTTTGAACTGAGTTACGACTTTCCCCTGGGTGGCTTCATTATTGTAACTTTCGGTAAGTTTGACCATAATATTTAACCATTTCCTTCATTAACACAATGTCTTTAAAAAGTAAATAAAAACAAATTTAATAAAAACTTTATGAGCTTTTGTTTTGTGTTTGTTCACTTTATGTCTACCTGTATGTATGTGCATGTGCTGCTGTTATAGTATACCGAGGCGACATCATAAACTGTATGGCTTCCTTCAAAATCCTGTTTCAATTGATTGTCCATGTAATGTTTCACTTTTGTCAAGTTAAATTGTATATACTGATTGAGAGATAAGATATCTTAGAACCATATACTCACATCTATTAATTTCAGAGTTTGGTGCCCATGGTTACTACGGGTTAAAACTTGGGTGGGGTGCTAAATTACTGGCTATGGAAGCTGGGGCAAATGTTGTTCCTTACGGAGGTCTGTCTTGCTATGGAGAAGTGGGTGTAGGATTCTTGCTGTATGCTAAAATGAGACTAGAAGGTGATATTTTGGATTTAAGTTTCCCTACATACGCAGAGATAGGTTTCTCCAAATTCCCATTGGATGTGACGTAAGTAAACAAACAACATATTTTCAAGTTAACTACAACATTATAATCCCTTGGCACACATAATGTTTCATTAGAAATGACCTTTGAACTGACATTTGACAACCTGACCTCGACCTTCAGATGACCTTTACCATGACACATTTTTGTAAAATAAAAAAATGGAGAACAAAAACTTTAACATTTTTGTAACATTGATAGCCAAGCATTTGCCATGGTGCATCAATTTGTGTTTGTTTTGTTTTTGTTGAATTGTTTGTATTTTCCTGAGCAGGAATTACAGTGTCAGTAAACCTTTTCACTCTTTTTCACTTACAGGATGAAGATGGACTTAGAACTGATACCAATTAGACTACGACTCTCTGCACTGGTCACACTAGAAATTAACCTTTTCATCGGGAAAATTAAGAAGGTGTTATTCAAATTTAACATTTGGTCTTATGAAGCAGCTAAAATCAACAAGAATATTATAGATGTGTCTACTAAAGAGAAGGATGAGTCCCCACCACAGTTCTCTAGTGTTGTGTCAAAGGTAACTAATAGATAACATTAAAGCTACATCATCACGTTGGTTTTTTAAATCTGCCATGTTTTTTTGCTGTAACTATGAAACAAAAATGTTGGAACAAACACCTAAGCATTTTTGATAAGGCGTATGTCTGTTTCTCATATCAAAGTAATGTTCTGAATTATCTTTGACTGTTGTTCATTCCCAATGTTTAATGGAACATGTCAGTAATAAAGCAACCTCTGATATGGTGTAGTGAGCTTTAATGTCTATCATCAGAGGGTGTTGTTTTCTTAAATATTCTGGTTTCACCATGTTTTAATTTTTTAAAACAGGTGGCTGCCAAAAAAAATCAGACAAATTATCAAATCTTGCCAGCTTATCATATGTATAGTAAAAAAAAGAAGAATGCATGAGAGGTTTTTAAAGTTCCACTCGTCGTGTCCTGCATGCTAAGCATACAGAGTGATCCTGACATGTGGAAATTTCAAACCCTGAAAGTGATTGCACAGTTTGCTAGTTCTAAAATATAAACAATTTTGGTTTTCTGTTTGGCATGATTTAAAGTTTAACAACATAGAACCAATGTAGCATTTCTCTTCAATCTGTAAAATCGTAAAATTTTGTCACGCCAATGTAGCATTTCTCTTCAATCTGTAAAATCGTAAAATTCTGTCACGCCCCTCTGAGTTGTATGCAAAGTTTTGACAAGTAATGTTTTGTTCAGAGTGGAAGAACCAAACGTGCAACAACGACCTGTGACATTGAACAACTCCAACACAGAGACTACACAGAACCCGCCTTTGAGATAGCAGTAGCGGCAGGTGATGATAGAAGTAATGTCAGGTTCTTTGTTGATGTCGGCACTTTCCCTGGTGGTTCAGATGTAGTGAATGATCAGCAGCTTGGAGGAGCAGAGACTATAGTAGCAACGGTAACTGGGCTTTGAATCTATGAAGAATGCAGTTAGAACTCTTAAATAGCATGCTCATTCTTATGATAACATAATGGCTACATGAATAAGTTTGTTAGACTAACGTTGAGTTGTGTTTCACAGATACAAGTGCTGTATATATCAAGACAACACTTCTTAGAAAATGTATAAGTAAAAAGCAATTGTGACAAATATCCAAATGTTGGCCAAGGAAAAAGAATCTTGTCATGTTAAAGTTTATTTTGTATTTAAGTAAATTTTAATTTCACCAATGACTGTCATATTGCAATGTAATTGACTTAACAATCTTAAACTGATGTTGATGGTATTAAGGGTTCATGTGTCATATTGTAGATTGACATCAGTTTGACTCATATCTTATACAGTAGTTATTAGCAATATTATTTTTAAAGTGTCTCAGTAGTGAATTTTTATGCAATAGCAAATAGGAAATTCCATTTATCCACAATATTTATTAAGTTAAGATGGTGGTTATTGACAAGGAAAATAAATGAGGTTTGCCCACAAGGGACTCAAAAAAAAGAAAAGAAAAAAGATGGTTGTTATTTGACAAATATTCCTGTCCATTTTATGTTTGTAGGTTATATTATTCACTAACTGTTTTACTGTTTTACTGCAGGACATGACAGAGTACCCATCTGGTGTGCCCTTGTACTTCAAAATGTCTGCAGAGAATAGTGGAGGAGCTAGGAGCAGTGTCTTTTGTTCACTACCTACCTACGACACCAGCCTCCCCACTGGTCGTATAGCGCTAGAGTTCAAATCTACCAGTAGCCCTACAACATTAAAGATATCAGCATTTATACATGACGACTCTGTGATCACTGATTCCCTCATTGGGGCTGGGTTTGGTAAAGGTAGCTATGGTGATCAACTGTCGAGCTGGAAATCAGTGAACTTAAAGGCTCGCCAATCTGATGCCAGAGGTAAATGGTTATTCTTTTCCAATCTTAAATGAGCTGTGCATGGACTTTAATACTCTTTAACACAATATAAGTACTACAAAATGACCTCCACAGCTGTTCTGATTGGGGAAGCAGCCAACTACTTGCCACTGATATATGACTGAAATACCTTTAAATAATGTTTAACCAACCCAAAATATAACAAACTCTTAATAGGAATAGTGTTGTACATGAGGTTGTAAAAGAAGCAAATTCATAACTAAGTAAACCATGCTTTGTTTCCCATGTTTTAGTTTTTCATTTTCATTGTACTTTTTCATGTTACTACCTCAATGTTATATTGTGAGTAATGCTTTTGGTGATGTTACTTACTTTGTTATACCCTCCCATTCAGGCTTATCTGAACAATTCCAATCCATTGCGCTTGATGTCCAACACTGTAAGCATATGATAACTGTTCCAGGTAACGACCCATTAGATCAATTCACACCAAAGGAAGAAGGCAAGCTGAAGACAACACCAATCTCTGTACACACACCAGTCATCACAGTGGATGAATGTGCACACAAATGTCTCACCCTCGATCACTGTGCAAGCTTTAACTTCGACTATGGAGCCACCATGAGCTGTGAACTTCTTGCTTCCATCAGACATTTTGAGGAGTCTCTACATTCAGTAAGACTTTATTTGAGATATATGACAACATAAGAATATTCATTGTTTTTATACCCCCTGGAACAAAGTATTGGGGTATATAGTAACTACCCCACCCTGTCAGTCTGTCCATATGTCTTGTGAGTGCAACTCCTCCTTAACTGATGAACCAATACTGATGTAACTTTACACAGTTGCAGTCAAGACCTGAGGATGTGCATTAAGGAGAATAATTCCAGTCAAAACTATTTCAAGAGAGTAGTGCGGTTTTTGAATTGACCCGCAACTCTAGTTTAGATAGCTTTTGTTACCAAGGTAATGGGGACAGCTTTAGAGCAATTTCACAAAATTTCAATCAGCTATTGATACTCAAAAAAGATATGTAGACTGGTTTATTCTATTGTGTTTTATCTTTTCCAGTCAAGTCTGTTTTACTTCTTTGAGAAAAAGTCTAAAGGCCACATGGTAGAGATGGTGTATGATTCTTTCTACATGGACCATAACACACTGCACTATGTGAACATTGACCTGACCAACATCCTTGGCTTTAGAACTATCATCAACAGTGGATCTATACTGACAGACTTCACGTGTCCTGACCCAGGTAAGACCTGTGAAATGTTTAGTCCACAGTTTCAAAAAGCTTCCCCTAACAATTATGATGGCATTGCCTAAAACACTGTCATTTATTAAATATGCTAACGCTGAAAATGGATAGATTAATGAAAAATTCTTTACAGAATAGGTTGAATTTTATAAACAATCAGCATCTGTTGTCCTTCATATATATCCATAGAAGTGTGCTGTGGCTGTACATTTGTAAGTGTTATAACTGTTAACTTGTGAGTGTTATAACTGTACATTCATGAGTGTTATAACTGTACATTCATGAGTGTTATAACTGTACATTCATGAGTGTTATAACTGGACATTAGAGAGTGTTATAACTGTACATTATAGAGTGTTATAACTGTACTTTCATGAGTGTTATAACTGTACATATGTCAGTGTTATAACTGTACATTCATGTGTGTTATAACTGTTCATTCATGAGGGTTATAACTGTACATTCATGTGTGTTATAACTGTACATTAGAGAGTGTTATAACTGTACATTCATGAGTGTTATAACTGTACATATGTCAGTGTTATAACTGTACATTCATGTGTGTTATAACTGTACATTCATGTGTGTTATAACTGTACATTCATGAGTGTTATAACTGTACATGCATGAGTGTTATAACTGTTCATTCATGAGTGTTATAACTGTACATTAGAGAGTGTTATAACTGTACATTCATGAGTGTTATAACTGTACATTCATGTGTGTTATAGCTGTACATTAGAGAGTGTTATAACTGTGCATTAGAGAGTGTTATAACTGTGCATTCATGAGTGTTATAGCTGTACATTAGAGAGTGTTATAACTGTACATACGTCAGTGTTATAACTGTACATTGAGTGTTATAACTGTACATTCATGTGTGTTATAACTGTACATTAGAGAGTGTTATAACTGTACATTCATGAGTGTTATAACTGTACATTCATGTGTGTTATAGCTGTACATTAGAGGGTGTTATAACTGTACATTCATGTGTGTTATAACTGTACATTCATGAGTGTTATAACTGTACATTCATGAGTGTTATAACTGTACATTCATGTGTGTTATAACTGTACATTAGAGGGTGTTATAACTATACATTCATGAGTGTTATAACTGTACATTCATGTGTGTTATAGCTGTACATTAGAGAGTGTTATAACTGTACATTCATGTGTGTTATAGCTGTACATTAGAGAGTGTTATAACTGTACATTCAGGACCGCTGGCCAATGTGAGTAAGGATGTACTTGAGATTGTGGACTGTTTGGACATGGTTCCTTACGACAGGCAAGACCTCTCCAGGTTCTGCACAGGCATCTACTCAGATAGAAGAAATCACAGGTATAGATTGCTACTTTTGGAATATTATCGATAGCAACACTTGAAAGAATGACTGTTCCTATCTCTTGGGAGAATGCTAATGGAAAATGGCACTTTTTAAGAAATTTTAAGGATAAAAACTGTACATTATGATCCATCACTGTTTGTCTATTGAAAGATTTTGAGCAGGTTCTTCAAATTAAATTCTGATTTGTACTATCAAGTTTTAATCAAAATTTTAAAAGAAAAGCAAATGCTAACGAAATATGAAGATAATAACTTAAAGTCTTGTAAGGATGAAGTTGCCCTTTTGTTTCACCAGGGTGATCATTGATGGAGAAGGTTCAGGAACAGTGTTCAACGGTGAAACAGCACGTAATGACATGCGGTATACCAGAAGTAACAACTATGTAGCAGGTGACAACATTACTTTATAATTCTGAACAACTTATCCCAACAATGTTTTTTTAACCCGCAAACAAAGTTGTGGGAGTAAATTGGAATCACCCTGTCTGTCTGTCTGTCCGTTCTTCTTCCTTTACATATTTTATATTAAGTGCAAGTCCTCCTTAACAAATGAACCAAATACTGATGAAACTAAATACAGTTGTAGCATATAATCTGAGGATGTGCATGTATGAAGATAATCCTGGTCCAAATTGTTTCAAGGTAGATAAATAGTAAAGGGAGATGATTACTAATGGACTGTGGTATCCTTTTGTCATTTGACTCTCTGTTCTAGTTTCTGATATTGAAGGTAAAGTAACCTAAGGATGTTGAATATACATTTCACTAATTAAGTAAGTTTTATAGTTTATGTTTGCTGGTTTATGTCATATCTTTAACCCATTAATACAGAACTTTGAGGGTTGCTTATTTACATTGCAGCTAACTGGTATGGTATCCATGATAATGAGACTGGTATCCGTGCCTATACATGGACTGTAGGAAGGACACTGTGTGGAGATATCATACATCCACATCATGATCCACACAAACATCTCCTGCATGAGTCTCACTGGACAAACATGGGCATCATCTCAGGAGAATCAGATCCTTTCCCACTGCCCTGTGAGTATACCTATATGTCTGTTAAAGTTGCTCTTTTATATCCAATAAATTAATTTCCTAAACTAAATCTGTTTAAGAATTTCTTATGAAGGAGTCTGTGTTGAGTTTGAAAGAAAAAACAACACAACATTGGTCTGCCTCCTTTCAAATTGCGTGCAAGTACTGAAAATCTTTTATGACTGACCCGTTAAATATCATTTTTGATGATTTTGGAATATGATGACTAGGCTATAGGATCAAGGTTAGATATCTATACTTTCCAAAAAGGCATTATTTGATAAGTACTTTGTGACTATGGAGTACAGATGAATATGTATTTTTTTAATTCTTTTTACAGAGATTCATAAGTATATAATTATAGAATAATAGAAGTTGTACTTTTATTACTACAGTATTTCATAGTTTGTTTGGATTTTATTGAAATTATTATGTTTTAGAGTAAGTCAGCTATCAACTATATGCAATTCACAATGTAACTTGTCTAGGTCAATTGTCTTGTTAGTGATGTGCATGACAAGGTAAAATACTAGGCCAACAGTTATTACAGACAATACTAACTTCTGACTGTATAATAAATCTGACAATGGGCACATTCTTATATTTAGATAACCTTAAAGTTAACTATGACAACATATTCAATACCAAACAGTCAGTTAAGCACCATAGTTCTCACGTGGCTATCAATCTTTCAGCTGGTCGATACTATGTGACAGCAAGAGCCCTGAACAAGGTTGAATATGGAGGCATGTTGTCTACAACCTTCTGTCACTCCACACCTTATATCATAGACACAACCAACCCTATCATCTACGAAATATACGACATCAAGTATAAGGAACATCTGTATGAAGTATCTGTGAAACACAACTCTACGTAAGTATTTTGTTATTATTTTTGGTTTCTATGATATTAAATAAGGTAGCTTAATTAACATGGTACTAAAGTGAGGGTAAAGTTTCTAGTTCAAAGAAACAACGGTAGCTTTTGATGGGGCTCAAACTCATGACTGACAGACTTAACAGTCAGATGGGCTATCCACTGTGCCAGGCCATCCGTATGTATAACTGTAACAAACTTATTCATGCTATCATATAAAAGCACTAGAAATTGAGAGAATTTTTTATCATGTTTTGATGGATGCTTTGTTTGAGATTTGTTATCAGTGGAAAGCATTATTTTATCTTGTACAGCTAGTGAAATGTGGTATACTTGTTTGTTTTTTATGTTATAAACCAATTTGTAAATCTTAAACACGCAACATCTTTCTTTAGATTAGGGAGTCTACTGGACTGGTCGTGTAGGCGAACGAGAAGAAGAGGGAGTATACAGGGCTAGCTATGTTAGGATATAATAAATGCTCCCATCAAACATGATAAAACCAGTTGTAGATGTCCTTATACATCCCCACTGATCACTGTTGTATACGGCATATACTTAGACACTCCTTGCTTTCTTCAATACATTTTTACAGAGATCCAGAGTCTGGGTTGGCCTCCATTGATGTTTGTCTGGGTACAAATCCAAGGAACTGTGATGTGATGAAGTGGATGAGAACTGACATTGACCCCAATATAACCTTTACCTTCCAAATACCAAACGGTGTACCAGCTTGGATCAGAGTACGAGCTATGAACAATGGTAATTTGTTTGTGTGTTTTTGTGTGTGTGTTTTTCCCTAGTTCTATCTATAGTTTGTTAATACTTATTTAGTTTGGTTTTTTAACAAACCATTTTGCTTTGTGCTGGAGTCCATTCCCAGAACCAACCAGTACTGAGCATCTTAGCTTAGGGAAAAGTTTCTAGCTCATTAGGAAACAAGTGGATGAGGTTTGAAGACTTGCATGACAGTCATTCACTGAGTTCAAGTCAGATGTGCTTACATTTGTAAAGAAAAGAATAAATATTAAGGGAGAAGAGGAGGGAATAGGTCACAGGAGGCTCTTATGGGTGTAGTTTTTGTATGTGCGTTAGTGCAATATAAATGAAAAAAAAGCATGATTATGCACTGTTTGGCTATTTCCTTCTATCAAGGTGGACTTGCTTATTAATTCAGGTTACAGAAACTGCAAAGCAGAAAAATGAAACTAGATAGGATCTTCACCATGAAAGTCACATTAAAACAAGGTTTTTTTCTGTCTCATTTACTAAGAGTGAGTTTTCTGCTTTGTTCTACAGTGGAGCTTCATGTAGTTGAGAGAGCAAACCGTGCTATACTGATTGATGCCAGCCCTCCAGTACAAGGTATCATCAATGATGGAACTCTAGCCACAGAAGACATGAGGTATACCAAGGATGCACATAAGGTAAGTCTTCAATAGTTTAGCTAGATGTTGAATAAAATCCACAACTTACCTACCAGAACAACAGTTCTTTTGTGGTCCAGATCATACAACTAAATGAAAGCAAAGGTCAATGGGCATCACAACAGGTCTAAAAAGTTTATGTTGTATTACACTATGTTAAGGTTTTGAAATATATATATGAAGAGAACATTTACTTGTTGTTAGAACAACATATTTAAATTCTCATGCATTTTACTCTGTTGTCTCCAAGATTTCATTTTCATGTTGGCATAACAAATAGTAAATATCTTTGATAGGTAAGTATTCATAGATTATCTCCAATACAATCCACCCAAAGAGCTTCACCAGGGCCAGTATGCACATATTACATAACTGCGAAAAAAAGAAAAATAGACTTCCCCCACATGTACGAATATTTTTTCTTTCATGCCTTCCAGATCTGTGCCAACTGGATTCTATACATATATTAGATAACCACGAACAAAATAAAAAATGGACTTCCTCTACATGTGGTTTTGCTGTTATTTTAGATTTGTGCCAACTGGAATGGTTTCTTTGACCCTGAGTCTGGTATATCAAGCTATGCCCTTGGACTTGGTACCCAGCCTAACCTCACAGACATTGTAGAGCTACAGGATCTTCACTACTACACACATGAACACTGTTTCATCGTCCCAGAGAACAAAACTCTACAACACAACCATGTCTATTACTTCATAGTCTGGGCAAACAATGGAGCGACAAATGTCAAGAATGTTTCTGAACCATCTGATGGAGGTGTGCATACTTCATTATCTGAAAACAACTTATGCTTTCATTAAATTAGTTTGTTTATCACCTGGATGATGAGGTTAAGATTTTACAAATAGTGTGGAGTATTGTATTATTATTTGGGCATAATGTTTTATTTCAAGATATCTTTAGCAAAAATCTAGCAGTAAGTGTTTGTGTTATACAAAGACAACCCAATGAAGTCTTGCACAGTTATTTATCTTGTAAAAAAGCAATAAATAGTGTCATGCAATTACATGAACTTGTGCAGATCTGTAAAATGTGATTAATTTCAATTTTACATACTTTTAATTTTTATTAATAACCTTCAACGCTCCATTTTATTAACAGTCCTTGGACTGATATATCACCTATGTATGTTAAACTGACCAATGACAAATTATTAAACCTACGATTATTGGTAAAATGGCCCCTAGGCAACTGTAAATTGTATACATCTTTCAGCTCTTGTTGACTTGACAAAGCCCCTAGCAGGAGATGTAGCTGATGGAAGTCTGTCAGGGTTTAGGGACCTAGTTTACAGTGCTTCCAAGGCTACCTACAGTCTACAGTGGAGAAGGTTCTTTGATCCAGAGTCGGGTATCAGAGAATACAACATTGAGGTGTCTAGAAAGAGGTATGTCCCATAATGAGATAATGCATGGATAAACTACGCTATAGGGTTTGTAGTTGACATATAGCTTTCAAAGAAGAAAAACATATATTGCTTTCAAAGGTCGCTTGACTTTAATGAGTTAAAATGATGATTACTGCTTGGATTTTCTGTTTTTAAGGCATTGCCAGAAGTCTTGATATTGTAATCTGAGTTCTACAAAAAGTATTGATTTTGTTTGAAGCAAGCTTTCCTTTGAAATATTTCTTTCAACTTAACCCACAAAAGACGATTTCATTTTAACAACCGGAAACCTGACAGCTATTTATTCGCTGAGATAAAGTTTCTTGTAAGCACAACTCATCCTAAACAGATTTTTGCAGGACAGGTGGGCGTGGTATCCTTTATAATTTGACTCAATGTTGTGGTTGTTTTTCGATATTTTACTGCCTAATTAAATTATCAAACTTTTGTGGTTACAGAGATTCAGATAAAGAAGTGATACATACAGAAGAGGCCGTGGCTAGCAATCAGAGTAGTTTTGAGTGGCGACACTTCCATCTCAAACACAAGGACATAATCAGTGCTAGTGTAGTGTCTATGAATGGTGCTCTCAACGACAATGAGACAGAGTCAGATGGTGTGTTGATAGACCTCACTGTACCCTATCTCAACTATCTCAATGATGGTAACTATAAGGGCACAGATGCAGCTTTCCAGGTAAAGGGTTAATCTAAGGCATTAACATTCCACACATCATTTCTCTCTAACAAGTGGTTTTAGATGCAGGCTGAGTAGAAACTTTGAAATCTGTATTAAAGAATTTCCCTGTTTTCTTGCCCTCCTGTTTTGTAGTCACTATGTGGTCACTTATTTATCCAGGTTTAAATTTTAAAAAAACTGTTGACACTGTATATAAAATAAGAAGCCAATTACAACTGTTTGCTATTCAACTTTCAAAATATATATCA